>Ga0058701_10005027_pt1 | contig 10878 bp, 5 predicted proteins | sample AgamicOrMae_FD_97039 | JGI IMG/M metagenome (GOLD analysis project Ga0058701, IMG submission 97039) | Agave microbial communities from Guanajuato, Mexico - Or.Ma.e | ecosystem: Host-associated > Plants > Phyllosphere > Phylloplane/Leaf | place: Guanajuato, Mexico | collected 2012-06-04 | reverse complement strand
GCGTTGGCCGTTTTGAAATTTGGCGTTTGTGGACCGCCCAGTAAGTTTTCTGCCTCGCGTCTTCCAACCAGGTTAAACCTTTCATGACATTATGAAGATTAATCATTTTCAACTGTACATATTCTTTTTGTACGGCGTTGGCGGTTTTGAAATTTGGCGTTTTTGGGTGCCGCCCGTCTGAAATGAGTGAAATCCTGTCTGGAACGAATCAGCCAAAGGATATTTTTTTGAGATCTGAAGCAATAATGACAAAACCAGAAGAATTATCACGTCTTTTGGGCCAACTGCCACTTGGCTGTCGCCTTCGTCACGACTATGATGAAGATGTCGCAAGACTTTTTTTTTGTCTCAACTCAACATCATCCTAAACTGCGTTTTTTTTCCGTTACTTAAGAAGGCGTTTTGAAATCTCAGCTTGCCACCCATATTGATAATGTCAATGCATCTGGCGATTTCAGTGCATTGTAAACAGTGGTGGTCGAATGACCCCTCCGTCCCTCTCCTCCGAGGCTCTTCACGGGCTAGCGCACTGCCCTCTCCAGCCCGGCCCAGCCCGGCCCAGCCCGGCCCAACCCGGCGCGGCGGCGGCGGCCCTCAGCCCGGTCTGGCCCGGTGAGGCCGGGCATCGCCCGGTAGCGCCCGGCAGGCTCGGTGACAAATGGGCGCCAGAAGTGCGCAATTTAATGTGTTGGTAGGGGCGAAGCGTGGTCGGATTAACCTCGCCACTTTATTCCCTCAATGATTTTTCACTGGCTCTCTCAACCGTATGAACGAAAGCGAAGAGATCGCTGCACATTCACTTTGCCTGCGTTGCTTGGACGGTGCACGCGCCCCGCCAAATTAGACGGTTTTAAAACTACCATAACGCTTTACCTGCCTGCGAGGGCGGAGCCCTAAGCCCCTCTCAACTTGAAAGAATGCATTTTGTACGGAGGTACTGTACGGTCATGTGAGGAAGCTGGGTAGCTGTCATAAGCGCCAAAAGCCACAAGCGCCAACGCCGCAAGCGCCAATTCGTAACCGCCAAACGAGAAAAGTCGCAAACGCCAAAGGTCTTAACCGCAATACAAACCTTACCTAACCTAACCTAACTTAACCTAACCTAACTTAATCTAACTTAACCTAACCTATACGAACTTTGGCGTTTGCGACTTTTCTCGTTTTGCGGTTACGGACTGGCGCTTGCGGCGTTGGCGCTTGTGGTTTTTGGCGCTATCGAATAGCCCCCCGAGGGAGCTCACATGCTACGGTGTTACTTTTCGTCTCCAAGCCTGATTCCGCTTTTCTCCTCGGTGGAAATTTTTCCCGCCAAAAAATGAGATATTGGACCTTGTACCAGCCGAGCTGAGTGAGGTACAGGTTACGAACGTGCACGACATCGCTAATCCTCATGTATTCATGAAAGGTTGAACCTGAACACATGACACGAGGGGTTGGAAAAGCAATCTTTAAAACTGATCAAGCATTACAAATCATTAGAGTAAATAGCTGGAAGAAAAGCTCGTAATGAGACCGCACATTTCTATGAGCTGTCTATGATCTTCGACGTCCAGTAAATAGTTGACGAAACTTGAATGAGACTATTGTCCGGTCCAGTCCGGTCGCTTTGGGGAGCAGCCGTGAACTCTGAAGGAGGGAGGGTAGCTCTGGCTGCGTATCGAAAAACGTGACGTAGGGCTCGTTCAAATATTACGTAACAGCTTGAAGGGACGAAGGGTGCTCAAGGACGTTTAAGGTCATGAAATTTTGAGATAATAAAAACGGTAATAAACGAAGTAAGACGGTTTCCGTTAAGACCGTCCCGTCAACTCGGCAGGCTTATCGAACTTATAATTGATTTATGGCTATCTTTTTAGTATTTCTCAAACAATATGGTAGATCCTCACTGGAGGAGGGCCGAATAGGATTGTTATGGCCTCAAACCCAACTCTAAGTGCAAAGTTAAATTTGAAGTACCCGGGTTGAAGTATCCATGCAATGTCCATGGTAATATCCATGCCGAAAAGTCCATTCACTTAAAATTACTCGAGTGGACATCCATGGTTCGTGGATATAGCATAGGCACATGGATATCCATTTGTTTACGTTTGATAAATGGATAATGCGTCATGGATATTGCCTGGACACATAAGCACGGGTAACGGTATTTAATAAGATTCGGTTTTAATTCACTTTCTTTTTCTTTTTTCGAATATATTGGAAAACAACGATTGGTGGTCTTGTAGCCCCTAATTATCTTCAAACTTAATACTAACTGCCCTCTAGTAGCATTACAATCATCCGTCGGAATCTGATAAACACTGTCCCCTCTTTCAACCATTCCAGGAGAGGGAAAAAACAAGAAGAATGCTCCCCTATACCCCTCCGCGCAAAGCTTATTTTCGAGAAAATTACGTAAACATGAAGTAAAAGGACTTAAAATCTTATGTGGGCGTACTGTTAACGAACATTCTTTTAAATTTTCATAATTTCAGCCCCTAATAATCGTTAACTTTAGAGGACGTGCTCCCCCCGATTTGAAGGTGAGAGAAGTTAGGTTATGGTCGTTCCCTTTAAAACGGGGCGAGTTTGTTCTTTTCAGTTAATGATTATTATCTGCCAGAGTTATGAAAATATAGAAGAATATTCGTTTGCATCACGCACACAGTCCTTTTTTCGAGTCCTTTTTCTTCATGTTTACTGTATTTTCTTTACAATAAGCAACGCGCGGTGGGGAAATAAGGGAGGGAAAGATTCTTTTTGTTCCTCCTATACTCCCGGAATGGTTGATTCAGAGTTTGGGGCCCCACCCCACCCTTTGAATTCCTCAATAGTCAAAGGGGCTGGCTTGGCCTATTACTGTAGTTAAACCTTTTAATTTGTGGTTGAAGTTCAGATAACCTGTTACCGGCATCTAGGGGAGCGGAAGAAGCTACCGTATTATCCTCCTCTAGGAATGGTTTTCTTTCCAGGAAAGTTCTTGCGTGATAAAAGAACGTTCGCCAGGTAAGTCATTAAAATGCCTCTCTGATTGCTTGTTTTTATTTTCTCACGCGTTACTTTTTATTTTAGCCGCAAGCATTTTGCTTTTCAACTTTGTTTTAAACTGTCATTCCGACACGCTTGATAGCGCCCACGCATTGCTTCGCCCTTCTGTCTTTCGCAGGAGACTATGGTTTCCTATCCAGCCAAAAAATAAAGAATGTCGGTATAGAAGTCTTACAATATATTTTTCCTCTTGACTTTCTTATTTTTATTTGCTGTTTTTTTTTGTTGATATCATGGTTTTCCTAACAAAAAGCTTTGCTTTTCGGTTTTATCTTTCCTTCAGCTGATATCTAGCGTCCTTGCTCTTCAGATTGACATATTTTCTCATCTTAACTGATACTCCATCTTCTTGCTCTTTAGCTCGCTCGATTTTTATGTTATCGCGTTTAAGCTCAACTACGACATAAGAACGCCCTTGATACCTGTATTTAAGGCAATACCTCTGATTTGCTTGAGCTTTTTATCAGACTGATATTCTTACGTTTGAGCACAATATCCTGTAATCAAAGGTCGATTTTTGTTATCCTCCATTGAATGTCGTCAGTGCTACGATTACAGGATTTCCATTGTGTTTGATGGCATTTTCCTCTGTTTTGCTTCCTAGGGGGCATCCATCTACTACGTGATCGACGGGGGGAGGGCGGTGTTTGACCAATCTACTACGCTTGGTTACAGGGGGAGGGGGAGGGTCTATTGAACAGTTACGTAGTTCAGTTACTGTTAAAATTATACCCGAGTATTACAGTTAAAAAACCAGAGCCAGAAAATCTGTCACCCTTTGTACTCCTATTATTCACAACGTGGAGGAATGGCTGAGCGGAGGCAACCCTTTCAAGGAGTCTGAACACATTCACTAGCTTTTTAATAAAAACTAGTTCAATTTCTAAATGATAACTTTTTTTCTCCTGTATTATCCATTATGCCTTATTCTTGATATGTTTGTCTTAAAATAGACGTCTCTTAGACTACCATCTTCTGTGTGGGCAAAGTTTTAGGTCCATTGAGTAACTTTTGAGTTTGTACTACGTGACCTAAGGGGGGTCTCAGAATTTACTACGGTCGGTCACGGGGGAGGGGGGGGTCAAAAAGTGACAAAAATCCGGTCACGTAGTAAATGGATGCCCCCTTATCATACTCACGCATCGTTAATTTAATAAGAATCCTAGGTTAAACGCGACTCGGGGGATGGATCAAATGTTTGCGGCTTATGTAGTCCTTAGAGAAAACTTCGTTGGATAACTGGCCTTTTCCTAGGTTTTGAAGGAACCATAAAAAAATCTCATCTTTATGTCAGTTGAGCCGACGTTTTGCTGTACGTATCATATGTATGAATGTAAGTACACCTTCGTGAAGCTCAACCCTTCTCTCAGGTGCAAGGTAATCGGCCGTGCTGCTTATCTAGCCGATTGGGATGCGCTTCATGAAGGGGTACAAATCTCACATGTACTTAACCGTTTAAACGGCATTCTTTTTACTCATGAAGGAGGAATAAAGGCACAGAGGAAGAATAACGACTTTTATTTGAAAATTTTCTTTTCATCCTTACGTAAAAAAAAACTTTGGTACAAAAAAAGAAAAGAAATATGTGCGTCTCGGGAACGAGCTCTTAACTTAAAACTACAAGAGATTTCAGAAATTTTTTAACATTAAAACATGGTTGTCACAAGATCAGGAAGTCAGAAAAGTCAAGGAAAAATCAGATGAAAAAAATAAATGGGGCCGAAGATGGCGTAATACTTCCAAGTCCGTTTTGATACTGCAGTGTCCTAAACCGTTTAAATAAAGGTGTCTCACTAGCCGAAACTTGTTTATTGAGGAACTGCCCGCCGTTGCCGTGGCAGGCACCGCCTTCTCGTAACATATACACAACAGATACCTCGAACCGTTTGTATGATACTGGGGATCAAATCAAGTTAATAGTAAGGGGAAAAAAAGAAAAAAGAGAAAAACACCTCTTACCCAATTTTGAGGAAATTTTGCGCCGACTATACTGGCAAGGGCAGACTCTGGATCCTCAGTTGTAACAAACATTTAACGTATTCCGTCTTCCTTCACTCGGAATCAGGCAGGTGTTTTTTGATGCCGAACCAGGTAGGCGGCCGCAACACGCCCGTGCATAGGCGGTTGTAGGATAGGAGTGGGGGGCGTTTCCTCTTTCTACGGTAGAACACGCTACTAAAACGATTGCGACCGTTTTAACCAATGAGTCTAAGGGCATCGCTCAAAACGGCATTTCACGAACGGAGAGAGGCTGGAAAAGGAAGGACAAGGGACATCGAATGAGGTGCTTCAGTCGATCGGCATATCCCGTTTGAAAATTTACCTCGCTACATACATAGGCCATTCTCCGAAGGTGGAGGGCTGCATAGGACTTTTGGTCCCGGAGAACATGCGCGTCCCGGTTTGTTTTGGGTTCTTACTTATTCTCTTTAATATATATATGTATTGTGTACAACTGGAAGGTCAATAACCAGGCAACTACTGAACCAAGGCGAGAGATAAGGACGCTTTCGCCGACGCAGATAGCATTAGGCAGCTCAGTTTTCCACCAAACATTTTCAAAAAAGCTTGATTAAATTTACATTGTTTCAGCGTAACATTTACGTAATTCTCAATCTAATAAGTGTCGACGGGGTATTCACTCGCTTTTGTATACACTATAACACGTTTAGAATATTTCTTAATTATTACAACTATTACGCGACTGTCACGGTTATTAAGCGACTATTACGCTTACCCGTATAAAGATGAAAGTCCTACCTTAGTCCGGACTTTGTTCTATTTTCGTCCGGCATCTATTTACTCCCTTGGACGTGTCTGGAAGAAGTCCGGCATCTGGCAAGGAGTAAAAGCAGACGAATCTATGGATACTGTTTTCAATCGGAGTCGAACAGGACGGGTCCTAGATAAGATTCCCGCGCAAATTATCTTGGGACGAGTACGGAAAAGGTGCTGCTTTCCGCATGCGACCACGTGGTCTCGTGGCTTTTGCCTGATTGGTTGCCCCTCTTCAAAGCGGCTCGGGCGAGCCAGCCAAGCGCGGGAAACTGGGAGTCAGATGCTCCACAACATCGTCCTCGTCGACAACTCTCGGGACGGACTCTCATTGTCTTCCGCAAAGTTTATTCTGTCCAGTTTAGTGTGTTTCATTACAGTGAGTTTTATATTCCTATGTTCTCCTGGGAGTGGACTTGTGTGTGCGAGTGAGCTTTCAGTGCCATTTTCATGTTCGCATCATCTGTGGAACAACTTACAGCAAATCTTTTTGTTTTGAAAGGTAAGTTTACTTTGAGAACATCGTGACCATGAAACTAAAAAGCTTTCAGTGATATCCAAACAGACTTCAACTCGGAAGTGAGGTTATATTTATAAGTAGGTACTAATCCTAATCTTAGGTTCTATCTAGCCAATTCCCAAACCGACCTAAAACATACACAAGGATAGTCTCGTTACGCTGTTGTTTTCAATACGGCATAGTAAATTAAAGATGTCGATGAAGATGTAAAATGACTCTGAAACACAGGTGTATGTATTATATACCTGCTATAACCAGGAGACTATAACAGACTCTGTTATAGTCTCCTGCTGTAACATAGGTTTCAGCTAATAAGTGAGGAGTGCATCATGCGATGAACGCACTTTGTAAAATCACATGCATTGAAAAGCCTGAGGCCTTGATCGTATTTTTGAAAAATCGATTATGCCCTGAAAATCCTGCAGAACCCCACGCTTGTACATAATTATTACGTCTATTACAATTCTATTACGTTTATCAAAAATCTAAGGTGTTGCTATTGACCCGACATGCATTTAAATTGAGAAGACTTGAACGCTCGGCAAATGACAATGAAGCAGTAGGTCTACTTTGATCTTCCTATGTGCGACATACAGATGTTCAACCATACCTTATCTGGTCATTGCACAGCAAAACCTCGTTATTACGAACACGGATGGACCATAAAATCACCTGTTCTTCATAACCGGGTTTGTTACAACCGTTTTTTTTTTGTGGTAAGAGTGCGTACAGTAGACTATCTAATGCACTGATCTTACAGAGTGGTTACAGTACAGTATGAGGATGATAAGTATCAGGGGTGTATTCTGATAAAACAAAGTGTGTTTTGAAATTTTAAAACACATTTATTATAGTTAAGCTTTTTATTTACTGCATTAAAATCAATTAAGAGGGAAAAGTGACGTTTATAATAATGCAACGCATACGCGTACCTGTTAATCGTTGGAAACTCTTCGCTTTGAGCCGTACGTAATATTAAAAAAAAGGAACTTATGCAAAAATATAAATTTGGCTTATAATCTAACAAATTCAATCCTACTTCACATTAAAAAAAGTCGTGCAGTACCTACTTTAAAAAAATCTCTAAAAAACAGTCATTTGCTTTCGTTTTAACGCTGCTCTTATGCTAAATTCACGCTTGATGCAGTTCGTTATAACCGAGCGTATCCTGCTCGCGGGACTATACATGTTTTCGGTTATTCGTTATAGCCGAATTTTTGTCCATTGTAACCGAACGCCTCACTAACCCATACTTTTTTTAAGGGACCGGAAAATTTGTCCGTTATAATCGGGTGTTAGTTATATCCGAGTTCTTTATAACGAGGTTTTTACTGTATTAAAAAACAAAACTTGTTTATGTGTTTACCCCAAATTTTAAATTGTCATTTTCAGGCGTTTTGTTGAATTGGAAAATCAGATCAGAAGCCTAAGAAAACCCTGCGAGTTTAACTTTAAATGGTGAAATATTGGCCCGCTTCTTACAATGCCATGGGGAAGACTTCAACGCACGTATAAAGGCTTTGAATGTATTTTAAATGGACCGTCGGGTGAATAGGCAGTTCGAAAAATCTATTACGCCCGTTCTCGGCTATTGCGCTCATATTGCGCAGCTATAACGGCTATGACATATCTATCACGGCTATTGCTCAATTATTTCGGTTATTACTTGAGTCAGATGCACTTTCTTTACGCAAATCACAGATTACACAGTCTTTACGCAAATCATTTCGCAATCGTTAGGCAGGAAGTACTCATTATTACAGGAGTTACTATCCCTTTGTATAAAGTTGTCAAAAAATATTGTATTTATTTCAGTCCGGGAGTATTCCGGTTGAAAGTAATCTTTGTCCCATAAGTGAAACTCTCGGCCCGAGAAAAGTAGACCTGTATGGTCTCACAAGAACAAGATGGAATTCCCTCTTTAGTAAAATCCTTCACACCAGAAATTACTTTTACAGCAAGATATCTTTTCTTTTGGAGGGGAGTTCTTTTCTGAACCACGGGAAATAATTTCATGTGAAACAGAGTGAATCACTCAAAAGAAATTTCAATGCGTAAGAATCTTCTAAGGAATGCTTATGTTGTTATTCAATAAATAAATAAATAAAATAAACATAAAAAAAAACTTTGAACAACCCTCTTAGAATTTAAAATTCTATATTCTTGTTTATGTCGTTTTTTCATGCATAGGCCTATGACGCATTTTTTTTACCTTTGCTTTTCTAATTGCTCTACTGGGCGCTACCCGTGATGAGTTACATTCACTAATGAGTTGAAGAAAAAAGTCTTTGATGCGTTTGTACTGATCTTAATCATCACGAAGCTGATGCCGCGCATGGGCAATATAGCAAATCGGAATCAATCAGTTATTCTTGTAAGGATATACATCCGTGGCAAACTAGTCAAGTTCACCTGAAACTGTTAAATGCATGTTTAAAAATAATATATAGCTTAGCATCTATTTAAGACAAGTCTAACATACGGAGCAAATATTTACCTACCATTACATCAGTTGATTTCGAATTTTTAAAATCTACTGTTGCTGATTTGACTCATTTTAAAGAAAAATGCGTATCCTTTTGAAGTTTTTTCTCGGATTTCTCTTAAACAAAACAGTGAAGTTTCAACTTTTTGGGCTTAAAAGTTTTGTAATGGGGTTTAAACTGAAAGAAATTGTTTTTTACTCTCTCGTCTTCCTTGGGTTTAACTAAATTTCTCGATTATGCACTTCCTTTAATGAGGTCTCCATATGTCACCGTGTATTTTTTGTCATTTTTGACAAGCTCAAACTCGGAAACTTGATGGTGAAACTTGTTTTAATTTCACAACTGAGAGGATTTATCGATTTCAGCTTTTCATCTTCATTTTTTCGCCGCGGGGTAATATCCTTAAATTGAATACTAAGAAATCTTTGCTAGGCCGATTTTTCAACGTTTTATGCAAAATAATCTTTGAAAATGCTCAAGAGGCTGAATTTCTTTCCTAGTGTGGTCAGCAAAGGGTTAGGAATCTCCGATGTTTGGTAGAGTAGGTGAGTGCCATCAGAGGGCGTTGAATCGTTGGCCGTGACGAATCAAGGAGGGAAAAGCACACATGTGGCTGTAGTACGGTACAAGCAGGGAAGCGTAAAGCCGTGATAAGCGGTCTCAGCAGAGGGCAAAGCTGCGGTCAAATGATCGACGCGAAGCGACGACATCTTACTCACTGCTTTGCTGGCCGCCAAGCCGCCCTACTCTGGGCCTATTTCACGCTCACACTGTCAATTTACCCCAGTAAAACGGATCAAATAAGATCCAAATTTGTTTCGAATATGATTATACGAATAAAGTAGGGATGTGAACCCAAAACAGCACAAAGTATTTGGAGTGATATTTAGCTCAAGAGAAATTGTAAGGATTTTTCCATTGAAAAGAAATTGAAAGGATTTTTCTATTGAAATATGCAATTTAAAGCTTTGGAAAACGCCTGAATGATCAAATTTCAGGTTTCCGGGGGTAATTTTTTTTGAATTGTTACAATACTGAAGTGAAAATATCCCCTAAAATAAAGTTTTCTGTTTCCAAACGGCATCGTGGGGCGGTAGTGCGTTAAATAAGACATGTATTTGAGTGTTCGATGATAGAGGCCTCAATGACGAAGGGGTCGCTTAAAACAAATATGGTTTAATTTGGTTGAATGAAGTGACTATTCACACGCTGCCCCATTTAAAATGTGTTAGGTTGGTTTCCGTGCGTTCAGGTCGCCTCCCATTCAAAATTGTCGGTTTCCGTGCGTTCAAGTCTCACTTGTATCTACATAAGCGTGCGAATAGAACTGACCTTGATTGACTTTGAATTGTGTTTCAAACAAACGTGAATTAAATGTAATTTCAAGGCTTCTTTTTAGTTCAAGAGTATCAAATACCGGTAAACTTTAATTTGTTACAAATAAATACGTGATTATATGTAGCTTAAGGATATTATTCCGCGCTTCATAATACCGGTAATATGTTTTTCTTACGCATTATTACATATTCCACGCATTCAAATAGTACGAATTAATCCACAAAACAATATTTACTCCCAAGGAAACCTCGCGACGTGGCATCCTGACTTTGAGTTTATACTAAGCTTATTAAATCGGGTTTGTGGTTAAAAAAACAACATATTTTTCTAAAAAATTCTCGATCTCAAGTTTTCGGGAGTCGTGGGGTGAAAATCACCCCTAAAAGTGCGTTTTTGGCCAAATGTGCCGATGTCTGGACGCCAAAATATTCCACTGAGGTTTGTTTTCGGTGGTGTAGGTGCAGTTCACAGGGTGTACGAAAGGCAGAATGGGATGAAATGGGCCACCTATTCCATATTTATTTTACACGAATTCTCAGATTTGCGTTATAAGGCAGATTTTGTAGAACACCACAGGTCACATTCATTTTCGGGGCCTTTTCGGTAGCCAGATCGCTTTTGTTTGAATTTTGTGAAACGCCGTTCAGCCCACGACACCCTGACCGACCGCCTCCCGACCCCTTCCACCCCAACCTACTACTTGAACTCACGCCTGTTCCGAAACCGTTGCGT
>Ga0058701_10005026_pt1 | contig 10880 bp, 4 predicted proteins | sample AgamicOrMae_FD_97039 | JGI IMG/M metagenome (GOLD analysis project Ga0058701, IMG submission 97039) | Agave microbial communities from Guanajuato, Mexico - Or.Ma.e | ecosystem: Host-associated > Plants > Phyllosphere > Phylloplane/Leaf | place: Guanajuato, Mexico | collected 2012-06-04 | reverse complement strand
TTCGCTCAAAAAGCTCTAGGTTTCAAAATATCGGCGGGTCCCGCACCTGCGGAACCAAAAAATGTGATTTTTTGCGGGACCATGCGGAGCCAAAGATAAACTGTTGAGTTGTAACACCCAGTTGTACAATGGTAACACCCGGCGTTACGGATACAACGCTAAGCGCTACAGTTTACAATTTTAGCGTCCATTGTCACAGTTTACAGTTGTAACGCCCATTGTTACAGTTTACTGTTGAAACGTCAGGCGTTACAGTTTGCAGCTTCTAGAAGTGCTTGGGTGAAGACGCGAGCTTGACATCCTCTTACTTTTGTTAGACGAAGGTGCATCTGAAGCTTGATCTGATGCCGGTATTTGGAAGACTCTCTGTCAGCACGACGAGCAGCTTTCATTTTGTCGGTTAGCGGATCTGCCGCCAATCTGTGGAAACGCGCTGGACTCTAAAGTTGAGCTGTCGAATGTTTTGTCAGCGTTTTGTTTCGCTTTTTTGTTCTCTTTTCATTTTTACAGTTTGAGGCCCTCTTCCTTCATTATTTTGTCCTTTTTGCGGTGCCGACGCGCCACGTACAATATGTCCTTTTACGACTCGAAAAGAAAAGAACGAGTTGAACCTGCGATTTAAGGTGAAGGGCATACCGACGCCGAAATTACCGTTGGGGATTCTGGCCGCCCGTCTGCTTCTTGGGGGACCGCTATTAAGCGATGTCTGACTTGGCACTGAGAAATGGATGCTTCCTGAGCTTAAGGTCAATCCCCCCCCCCATTTCCAACAAAATTTTATTCTGAGATCGATCTGTTGTGTATTGGCTGGGAGAGACTTTTTAAGTTTTACATGAAATGTGCAATCTTAACAAAAACCTTACTCTAATTGAAGGGCTTGCTATTTAAAACCCGTTTTTTCCTTGCTTTTTAAAAACATTTTAAAGAGAAGATTTTAACCTCAATGTAACATATTTTTTACACATATTCGCAATTTGTACATCACGATGTATCTTTAAGTTGCTTAAGAGGGCAGAAACTCCAAAAAGTAATATGCGCACTGGAAATAAAGAATTGGACCATCTTTGTTGATCTTTCTTCAGGATCGTGTTGTCTTCATCGAATGGGTTAACATGAACCCAGAAGCTTTAGACATCATTTCCTAGAGCTACACTCTAAGTCCTCGGGGGTTAAATTTGCGTCTACTTGGCTTTGGTCTTCATTCAGAAACCTATGGAGAGCCTACAAAATCATCGGTGAAATTCATACGCAACAAAATTCACCCCACGGGTTTAGAGTGTAAAATAAGTGAAAATTATCGCTTTCTAGAATTATATAATAAGAGGTTTTACATTTGCGAACTTTTTCATCTGAATTGCGGTGATACGAAAAAGTTGCAATTTTGTAAGTGCAGCCCTTATTTGCTTACTGCGATTGCGTCCAACAACGTTTCATAATGCGGTTGCGTCAGAGAAATCACGTCAGTTCAACACGTCTGTTGATGTACCGGTAACCGTTAGGTTAGGTAAGTTTTTTGTGCCTCGCTTCGCTGTTGATCCTCTCGCCCTGGTGGCGAATAGTAGATACAGTATAAGAGGTAGAAAAGGCGACCTTCCTTGAGTGGCTTCCCAGCGGGGCGTAAGCGCGGCTTGGCCTCGGATGACTGCTAATTGTGATCACAGCGTTTTGTTTACCTTAATAAATTTCCCTCTCCGCTTCTTCCACGTGGATCACTTTCGCGTTTTGCCGCCGCGAGTAGTTTGCATCTGCGCGGTGTTGCACCCGCGGCGCCCACTCACAACCCGTTCACAAACCCGCTCACTTAATCGTGCTCTCAGCTGCTGCAGCTTAATTTAATTCTTATGATCTCATAACCTACCTGGAAGACGAGTAACAGTTCGGATTTCGAGGTGACGAATCTATTGTTCTTTAGCGTAGGATTCTTGCGTACCAAAACAGGGTGAGAATGTTCACGATATTTCGAACATGTCTTCTCAACGGATTAAACCTATAGCCAAGTCCCAACCTGCCCTAACCTTACCCTATTCTAACCTCACCTTAATGAAGCTGACCGAACTTCAACCCAGTTAATCTATGATTACTTACAACTCCCCATTTCGCAAAATGTAAGCAGTATAATCCAGTATCGAAGATCACCCTACCAAAATCACTAGTATTTAAGGTTGGGTTTCCCACCCATGTAATGTACCCGGGTCCAACTTCTCATAACGTTTATTAAGGTAGAGCCGTCACGAAGGTCAAAGTTGTTTTAAAATCTTAAAAATTTCACATAGAAATATTTAAGTTAACCTAAGTGGAATAAACACAAGAAAGGGGAAAGTCATGGCAGAAAATTTTTAACGCGATGCGGCTACAATTTACATTGGTCTTAGGGAAGAACTTCAAAACTTGAAGATTGAAATACATTTTAAAAAATTTTGATACGTGCCAAGCTGTTTCTTGTTAACAAAACACTAGTATGTAGTAGAGCACGAAAAAACAACTTTATCTTAATGCTTTGAACGGTATCTGTCAACGAGCAAACAATAACGGAGAGACTGTCGCCCAAGACCGCGTTTTTTAGCCGAAATTCGGGCAAACGGGCGTTATTTGTGTTTTAAGAGCTCTTGTACTCGGCACACATCGCCATATCGCAAATTTAAAATGCACCATTGAAAATATAGACTTTTCTTTGCTAGCACACAAAAAATGGTGCGCGCGTTTCGAAGCAACTTTATTTCATCCATCCCGCGGATCGGGACCAGGCGTGACGGGACTACCTGAAGGTAAATGATGTAGATAACCGCGTTGGTTATCGCAGGTTAGGTTATATTATGCCAGAATTCGCACGGACGTGCCCAGTGCCTCCCTTCGCTTCGTATTAAGCTTGGCGACTCATGGTTAGGTCAACGTAGGGTAACAAGAGATGGAATATTCCAGCTCCCAATTTTACAGGGTAATTTTTTTTTGTCACCCGTTGCTGTTGGGGAAATTCTTTGCAATTTAAAGATATTATACGTATGACATGTGTTTTCAAGTTATACTGTACGTCCTCGTCATCCCCCAACTAGAGAGTTTTTCTTCCGTCAGTAAAGCTTTTATTCTCTTCTCTCCGAGATAAAATAATAATTATTATAATTACAACAAAACGTTCTTCCCGAAAATGTGTGGACCGAGGATGCAAGTCTATTTTCCGTAGGTGCCCAGTCTGGACGGTCGCCATCTCGGCCCAACCTTTTCTGTCTGCAGAGTTCGAATTCCCTTTCCCTGTGTCATTCCGATTTAGCACGGCGTCTGCGCCAAGACGCGTGTCTAACGACGCCGGAAATCGGATGAGAAATTTAGGAATACTAACTCGTGCAAGGTGGGAATTTTGAGTTTAAAGGGGAATGGCGCAGCCTAGCAGTGCGGGCCCTCGATTGGCTGTTGCAACGGACTTAAACGGGACGCTTTGCGAAGCGTTGCGACGGCCTCCGATTGAAATTTGACGCGTCTGTGCAACGCGACGCAGGGCATAATTCCGTCTGGCGCGTCGCACCGCAGTCCGTCTCTCTCGAGCACGGTGGTTGGAAGAGTCGTTAAAAGGGCCTCTAGCTAAACATGCTTACTGTTGGTCGCCAATCCTTGCTTCCACCTTTCACCATTCCTTAAGGCGAACTGCTAGTTTTCTTAATGTTTTCTTTCCTTCATCGCCAACAGATTCTTATTTCATTTTTTTCCCTGTCCATCTCTTTCTTCTTGCCTTTCTCCTGCACTGCACACGTGCTTATTTTCGTCGGCCCCGTTCTTTCCTCATAGACTGCTTATTTGAGAGGTCGAACATCTTGTGTTATCCGTTTCGTTGGCCAGCGTAAAGGAGCGATTGCGAACCGCGGCACAAGGCACGTAGCCCAACCTAACGGTCCTCAACCCTGTTGCCTAGACTACTTGTTGGCCGCAGTTCCTGATGCTGAGACGTAAGCGCCATGAGGTGTAAGCACCGTAAGGCGTAAGAGCTGTGAAGCGTAAGCGCCGTGAGGCATAAGCGCCTTGAGGTGATAGGGCCGTGAGGCGTAAGCGCGATGAGGCGTAAGCGCCGTGAGGCGTAAGCGCCGTGAGCGACAGCGGAGCGCGGCTTTAGCAGAGCGTGGCACAACACCTAACTCACGCGGTCGTGTATCGTTGATTATTACAGGAAGGATCATACTACGGTGAAGCGTAGGTGCGGTAGAAAAATTAACCTTTGAAATTTATAGTGTTTACTTTCACCCTGCAGTTTTTATATTGCCTCATTTGTTTTATTTGCACCAGGAAAAGTTAAATTTTACTATATACGAACTATTGGTAAGAAAATATCAGACCTGCTGTATGAATATCCACTTCATCTGTCTGCAATTGTCCTTTTTTTTTTGCTTTTCGTTATCGTAATTTTGAAAGGTGGACAGTTTAAATCTCTTCTTTTCCCCTTCTACATTATTTTTTATACCATAGTTAAGAGTGATATGATAATCAACCGCAAAGGTAAGTTCGGATTGACCTAGTTTACGTTAACGTGGGTTTGGTGAGGTTAGGTCCAGTAGGCCTACCGTGTGCCTTTTCGTTTCACTGCTTTGTCAGCCGTCAAGCCAATCCCGCTTACTTTCCGGCGGCAGTAACTTACGCAGATGGTATTACCGTGTTCCTTAACCCAGCTAACCCTAGCTCTCTTTAGTTTCAACTTGATCTTAGGTCACGGTCACTGGGATGCCGTGCAGAAAAACATTATTTTTTTTTGCTTTGCGTCTATTGTTTTGCGTTTCTTTTGTTCGGACCATTCTTTGTGGCCTGCAGCTTTTGGAGACTTTCATTTAAGCACAAGTGATGCGAAAACATGAATATAGGCGCAACGAGTTTGAGTTACATACCCGTCCTTTTAGCCCTAAATTACGCCCATTAAAATCGCTTTTTTCATAGCTCTCAGTTCGTGTGACTCAGGGCCGAATTTAAATAAATTAACGTTTCTTTGCGCAGCTGCCTTCAAAGTAATATCGAGATGCTGTTTGAGCTTGTCGATGCAAACTTTACAGCAGCTGTTTTGTTTGGCAAGATTAAAAAAGAAAAAGTTTAAAACGTTCAAATCCTTGCAGGTTTTAAATGAGTATACGGTACCTGTTCTTCAGGGTCCCGTTTTTTGATATTATTTAAGGAACAATGTTTTGACTAAAGCGAGCAGGGCAAAAGAGGTTAAGGAATATGAGAATCAGGATTGATATTTTTAATGGTTGGCAAGTTTCACGCTAAAAATAACGCTTCAATTAATATCCCTGGCTGTAGTCGAAACTGAGCATATACCCTCCCCTCAAAGTTTTTATCTCTGCCTTATATAAGCTCTGAGAACTCCCGTTTTAGAGAATATGTTCCTTCCCTTACGAATCGGTTTCAAAAATATTTAGTATCACCTAAAATGGTATTGGCTTCCGGATAAGTATGAAAGCATTTATGTGTCAATCGCCAGCGAGGTTCTCAGTTTCACCTTCATAGTTGATTGAGCAAACCATTACTGACGCCCAACCGCACCAAAAAAAAAGAGTGAATAAAGAAGGGGAACTATTCCAAGGACGAACGCCACGCTGAAGACGCCGTAAAGTCCTTCAGGACGCCGGTGCCAGCAATGCCGAGGTCGAAAGGACAAAAGTTAGGCAGGACATAAAAAGAAAAAAGATCTTTACGAAACTGTGAACGTACGCCAGCTAGTCGCCGTCACGTTACTTTTTGAAATCTCAAAGTTGAAAAAACAATTTTTCCTTTAGTTTGTGTCCTTTGAAAAAGACACTTTAAAATGTTTAATGTAGGAATTCACGTAATGCCAGGAAAAGAAAAAAAATGTTCTTTTTTTTATTTAAAAAAAAATATTTTGACAGCGTGGTATTATATGCACGTATCGTGTGTGATGCACGAAAAAAGTTATGCACATGGCAAACTGATGGTGATGCCAGTGAGACACTGGCTTCCTTAATTTAATATGTTTTAATCTAACCTGACCTCCTAACCTAGTCACTAAACGTGCGCCCTAATGTTACAAAACGTATGCGCTAATGCCACAAAACGTGTGTTCTAATGCGACAAAATGTAAATACACGTTAAAACGCGTTGAACTTGGCCAAGAAAGGGACATACTGAAGGAAAAAGGGAAATGCCGGAGGTAAGAGTTGAACTGAGGACGCTCTCTCTAAAAAAATGCACGTGCTGCCGTACCGTCTACGCTACAGTGGAGATTCTTTCGTAAAACAGTGTATTTTCTTGTTTTCCGGTCGAATGTAGTATAAAGTACACCCAACTTAAATAAAGCGAGCTCTTTTTTGATCTCGCGAAAGACATGAAAAGCACGATACGTAATCCGAGGAATATTGATACATGATTATTGATTCATCTAGTTACGGCTAAGATTGATAGTTGATTATTGATTCTACTAGTTACGGCTGATTTATAACTGTGTGATTAACTGGGTCTCTCATTAATGAAGTTAAGTCTGAGGGTCTATTTTTCTGAGAACATTATTTCCTATCTTGCGTAAATTAATTTACGCAAGATACACCCCGTAGATATGCATATACTTTTTAAACCTAAATGGAGGAACAGAGCTGAAGTTAAGAATACAATTGTTATGATTGGACATCAAGCTTTAAACATTCATTAATAACAGTTGACAATATTGCAGTTCCTTTTACGTCCATGTTGGTTGAACGAATGCAGCGGTGGCCACAAAAATCCGAATACGCGTTAAGCACGTTTTCAGGCTCTGCTTATCACTAAAACGCATGTGTGTGTCTGTCATATAAGTTATCCTCTGAAAATATGTATCGATTTGAACCACGTAAATTGTTGCCTCCTCCAATTGGGATTGGGAACGTCCCCTGGCGAGAACAGTCTGACCAAATTACCAAACAAAACTTGGAAACGGAAAGTTTTTTGACTTAATGAATTTAAAGTAAATCCCCTGCATCTCAAAACCAGTTAGAGATACTAAATTATGCTCATCAAGTAAGTATATTGTTTTTAAAAATTGTAAGAACCTCGATTTCGGTCCCAACGGATTTGTTTTTGTAGATCTGACCGTTTTGGAGATATTTTTAATTTAGTTTTTTCTTCTTTTTCTTATCCTTTTTTCAAAGTTTGACAAGGGCGATGGACCTCGGAAGTGACACACGACTTTGATCAAAATGAATCATGAATGTTTGCGATAACCTGGAATTAAAAACCTCCTCTTGCAAGATTTTTTTAATTCATAAAATTCAAAATATCCACGAATTCTTATTCACCAAGTTGCAATTTAAATCGATGTGGATCGCCCTGCGGCAGCAACAGCGGTATGTTTTTAGCGCAAGCAACTATCACCTTGTGAACAGGAGGTAGAGACCACCGTCATGACTAAAGAGTATTCATTTTAAGGTCCAGGTGCTCCTTCATTTCTTTGAAACAAATCGGACATTAGAAGCAACCGAGTTTATAATGGAATGTTTTTCGATTGCCTCTTCTACTCAATAAGATCAGACATGACTTCAGCATATCTTCAGAGGTAGAGTGTTCCAGGATATTTAACTTTCGTGCCAGAACTAGACCCTGCTTTTAGTGTTTCATAGTCGCAGAAATAATGCAAGTATTGGAATACCACCAAAGGCTCGAAGGCGTGTTCAAAATATATTTCAATATTCTTACTTACTTAGAGGTCTTAAAAGTAGCGTTGACCAACTCGGCATTAAAGCTTTGTTTTACCTTATCAGGATAAGTTATTTTTTAAAATTAAACCGTGGTAAAGTTGAGAACCATCAGAGATAATGTAGCATATCTGATATGTTTTGAATCGCTCGCTAACTGAGGTATCTAATTGGGTCGATCACTCGTTTGTATTCACTGATTAAGAAGTTATGCTTCGAAAAGGAACGGAATCCCGCAGCACCGAGCATTAATAACACACAATAGACGTAAGTGAAGTTAACCTAGCTGCAAAAATGGTACAAAGATTAGGCAGTTCTGGAATTTTAAAATCTGCAAATTTTAATTGCGCTCAAAATTTGGGCTTGTGCCAGCCAATTGCGAGACTGCCTATCCAACCTTGAACTTCGGCAGCTAGCCATAAAGCGGCGCCTCCACTCTGCTGAACCGCGCGATCTTAAGGTCGCTTGTCTTGAGGACTACGCACGTGTGCGCACAGAAAAAAATAATTTCCTTTGATAAATAAAGCTTCAAATAGAAATCAACTCTGTGAGACTACTACTCCGTAACGAGTGAATTCCGTTGAAGGACCTGTTCGTATAGTGACGGTGTCCATAAGAGATCATAGGTATTCTCGCCTTTCACATGAACTATTCAATATATATTTACGACCGACTCGCCGCTATGTGCAGTGTGCACTCTGGAGGTGCAGCACATATAAAGGAAGCGTTTAATCGTCGTGATACCTTTGAGTTGTTTCTTGTTGGAGTTTTCATTTAGCACTCTGTGTATTTAAGTTTGTTTAGCCTAATGTTATTTCTTGTTTAAACCGGATTTGCTCTTAATAGTCCAAAATAAGAAACACGGTAGGAAATACGCTTGCAGCGTAATCCTAGAATGACGTATTTTTGCTGCTTTGAAACCATAGCGGCGTATTGCACCGAAGAAATCAACGTCAGATTTTGGAATTTGTTTTTGTTTTGCTTGAATTGAGAGTAAAATTATAATACGGAAGTTATCTCGCCAATCAAAGTATGATTTAAGTTGTGCGGGTTGATTGCGGTGAAGTGCGCATTAACCTAGCTGGCCTGGCTTATGTTGACGAAAGTTGAGGTATTTCAATGTAGGGTCCCATTATTGTAGTCTGCTTGAAAAGACTAACGAAAATATTTGGTCGGATGTCCAGTGAAATCATCTTCAAGTCTTTCAAATGTAACATGATATTAGGAGATACATAATGGCCTTAATTAACGAGGAATCAATGACATTGTTTCTCAATGAATAGGAAAAAGAAAAACTGTCGCAGACGTCTTTGATGATGATTGAATCATCTCACTATGAATATGAACCTGTTTAACTTTTAGGTCAGAAGATGGATTCCAAGATATGAGATGTATGGTAATTGTCCTGTGTTATTCATTTTTATTTCTTTTTCTTTTTCAGTCATAGTAATTATCCTATTAGTGTGCAACATACGTTCATGAGTTCGTAAATAATGTCGGTAATTAACTCTACATAACAGCCGCAAGTGTCGAATTAAGTGAATAATCTTTTACCTGATTCACATCAGGGCATCGCTTCCTCTTCTCTTCCCGTCTGACAATTTTCTGCCTGTGATTTCTCCGTTCCACCTCAGACTATTTTTCCACCACAGAAATGGTCAGCAGGTTGAGTTACATAACGGTAGGCCAGACAAATTTTTTGTGCAAAATGGATTCCCTCAGCGACGTGTGTGTTGAGCGATTTGAACGCAGATGAACTGGGGGTGATTAGATAGAAGGAGAATCTATATATATATATAATATAATAATTTGACACAATCACAAGTTTAACTCCAACGCTTATCGAATGCGATAAATCCATTGCATTTATTGATCTTTATATAAAGTAGCCAATCGAGGGACCCGAGACATTTTGGCGCATTTAACCTCATCAAAGAAATAAGAAAGTTTTTAAACGCTATTCATAGAGAGACACTTAATCAAAGCAAATCTTACCTCGGCAGTCAAAATAGTCCTTTATGTCTATTAATGTTCTTTAAAAAGTCTGTGGTTTATTCAAGGTGGTTTATCAACTAAAAACATTAGTATCCTGTTGTTGACGTTAGAATTACTGGTTCTCTTGAAGAATTTGATCTTTCCGCTCATCTTTAGCTCGCTTAACTTGCTTTAATTCCGCTCTCCACACTCCTGGTATCTCTGCATTTACTTCACGTGATATCTTTAAGTCACATCTATAGCACCTTCTTCTTAAAGTCTGTACCTCGTTTGATACTAATCTCCTGCTCAAGTGGATGCAACCTTGCATTTTCTGAATCCCTCTGCCGTTTGAACATCAGACTCCTCAAAATATTACCCCTACAATAATTGCGTTTGTATTGTACTTAAACATTACGCATTCATTACACGCGTCTTTCATTACTCTTACCATATAAACTTTCAAGATTATTTCCCACCTCTTCCGGCACACCTTGCGTATTCCCATGGCGAGAGGAGTGAGAACTAGGAACTTCCGAGCGGAGCGAGGCACAATGCTTTTAACCTGTAACCTACGCGTTGTTATAGTGTGAGGGGTTGAACCTAGTTGTCCCACATGGGTGGAGGATCGTACCTTTCTAACGTAGTCCACCAGCTAAAATCTGGGGAAAAGGTTAGAGTCGCTGACTTTCGCTGGCTTGGCATTCTTATGCCTATCTTTCTCCCTACCATTGCATCCCTTTTTCAAACCATAACTGCAAGGTATGACTCTCACGGTCAGACCATTCATGGTCACCGCACTCTTGTTTCTGAAATAAAGCTCTCCAGTTTCCAACTCATCTCCTAATGGATGTCGGTTTTGTCGGTCTTTGGGACTTTTCAAACTTCTAAACCTTCCTGATGTAGTTTTCTTATTCCTCATTCAATGTCTTCTGAAGTTCTAATCTTCAGATTAACTGATTTTTTCCACCTCTTTATCCACATTAAAATTTTCTTCACATCATTAGAATGACCGACTTATACGGCAGAGGATCTTGGAGGAGTAGCATACGGCGTGGACCATAGGGGAGACCGGGGCTAGTTGACAAACGGGGCAAGTTGACAAAATAGCGTTTTAGGCGTATAAATGCCTAGAATCTTGACGCGGCCCGCTTCAATGTAGTCGCTGATACGCTACGGTCATTCCCACTTACTTTCGCAGCGTGAACACAAGTGTGAGGAGCGCTGTTGCCAAAAGTTCAAATTTTGCACTGG
>Ga0058701_10005025_pt1 | contig 10880 bp, 12 predicted proteins | sample AgamicOrMae_FD_97039 | JGI IMG/M metagenome (GOLD analysis project Ga0058701, IMG submission 97039) | Agave microbial communities from Guanajuato, Mexico - Or.Ma.e | ecosystem: Host-associated > Plants > Phyllosphere > Phylloplane/Leaf | place: Guanajuato, Mexico | collected 2012-06-04 | reverse complement strand
CCCCCCCGATCTCCCGGGGCTAGGATAGTCATTTTCCGTCATTTTTACCCCCAAGGAAAGGAAAAATCACCATGAGAACATGGGGACAAAAAATGACTTTTTTTTTGTCGAACTGTGTTATCAAAGGATACTAGAAGTGATTGAAAACGTTGCCTGTTGCTTCATAATTTGATTTTAGATGGCATAGTTTCGGCAGAAGAGCTTGCTCACCTCATTCGGTAAAAATCGCGTTTTGGTAAAGTTGCATTTTCGGGGCGTTCAATGAAATTGTGAAGCAACAGTCAACGTTTTTAATCATTTATAATATCCTTTGATAAATTCCAAACGTGGAAACTTGAAAATTCAAAAATAAATTTTTGGGCAAAATATTAAAAAAAAAGCTTGGGGGGTACCCCTTGCTTTTTTTTCAATTTTTGGTCGATTTTTTTTTAAATTTTCGGGTTATTACGATTGCAATATATCGAGGGATACTAAAAGAAATTAAAAACTTTGCCCGTTGCCTCATAATTTGAGTTTACTTCCCAAAATCACGAATGTAACCGGCGATTTTCGCCGAACGAGCTGAGCAAAGATTGCTGTCTGGACTACCACCATCCGAGATGAACATTTTGAATCATATACGCACTATTTTAACAGCTCTCTACAAACAGAAAGATGCGCGTTCCATCTCAAACGAAAGCGCGAAATGAGAGCTGCGCATTGATTTGCTCCGATATTCACAGGTTTATTGCTAAAACCTGCCTCGAGAGTAACCGCATGCACGGTTTCGGCATAAGTGTAAAGCTCGTGAACTTCGAATACATCTTCAAGATAGGTCTTTTAATGATCGCTTTAATCCGGAAGCACGCGGCGATTCGTTTGATCTATAAACACTTCGGTAGGTTTATGAAGAAATTTGATTCCAAAATACTAGGTGCTTTTTCCTACCCGGAACCGGCACGGTGTTTGGGATCATCTTAACCAAGTTTGTAAACTTTTATGGGATCGGGCGGCAGACCTTATCAAGTTTATACCCAAAGCAAGCGGATAGTATTGGAAATTCACATGAGAGCTCAAGGTATCTTGCTGATGCGCTACGGAGGGACGGAGGAAAGTGTTCGACACGGAAAGTGTTCGACAGAGAAACTGTTCGACAAATTCGGGCGTCGTTAGGTTGGGTTTTGTCGGACAACTTCCGTGTCGGACATCTTCCTGCATCTCGCTACCCACTGCGACAGAGGGATAAGCATACGATATCAGAAAAAAAAGAAAAAAAAAGTTTTCCGAGATATTTTTTAAAATTTACATTCTGAAGGCATTCACAAAAACGCTTCAATACGGCAAAACTATTTCTTAAAGAACTACGTATCCTGTGTATCAAATCATTGTCCTGTAAAACCACTTCGCGACCTCGCCTCTTAAGTCGAAATCCAAAGGCTGAATTCAAGTTCGATGAAAATGTCTTGCGAAGGAAGTGAAATGAATGGAAAAAAAGCATTTAAAAAACGAAAGAATAACAACCTCTTTTTTTGTGTTAGTCGTAATTTTCAATGGTTCGGTCGGGATTTCGTCGGTTAGGAATGTCGAGGGAAAGGAGGGAAACTTTTGATTTACCAAAGATTCTGTCAGAGACGGAACCTCGTCGATCGGAATTGAATGGAAATGTGATACGAGAAGGTGTCCGTTAAAACTGAAAACTTACCCGACCATGGAATAACTCTATGTCGGACACTTTCCGTATCGAAAGACCTCCGATCAATTATGGAAATGGCTAATTTAAGCCGGGGGTGGACGGAGTTGTGGCAACCCTGTTTCCTTGCTGTGTTGGGAGATTCGAGCGGCGAGTGCGTTTAGAAGGCCACGTGCCTGAGCACAATATTAGGAAATCAGTGGTATTGCCTTGCTCTTGTAGTAGCTTGTTCGCGCGCGGCGATCCGGCCTCTGGGGTAAGTTGAGACGGAGTTTGTTGGTTCGTAGGCAAGGCCCAGCGCGGCGTGCGCGGCAAGCGGGGAAGACGAATGCAGAAGCGGCGCACGGGAGCGGGGCCGGCCGTTTCCGGTTCCGGCGGTTCCGGCGGTTCCGGCGGCGGAGCGGGCATGAAGAAAAGTCCCGGGGGCACGTTGCAGCCGTACGCGGAGTCCGCCTGCGGCGCCAACGCCATGGCCGATAACGACTCGCAGTCCGGTGAGCCTCCGTCGGCCAACCGAAGCGCACGCAAGTCTGCCTGCCTGCCTGCTTGTCTGCCTGCGATCGAAAAGCTTTGCTCGAGTAGCTCGGCCACGGAAGCTTCTGCCGCTCCCAGCACACCTAAACGGGCGCCGCTGTCGTAGGCACAGCTAGATTTACCTGGCTCTGTGGGAACAGGTCGGCGAAGCCCCAGCAGATCCGCTAACGTGGTTTGGGATGAGTTTTAACCGGGCCAGTATGTGTCTCCGGTCGCAGGCGAGAGGTATTATATTATGCTGCTGGGGCGTCTCTTACTTGTTTCACATTGCTTGGGTTTGGGATCAATTGAGCGATACTGACCTTGTTTGCAAATAACCTTCCCATTGATGGAACGGTCAAGGTCTTCTACCCTCGGGTCATGGGTGCAAATCGCTTCTCCTTCTTCGACGAGGAGAGGAAGAACGCGGACACCCCGAACGCGGTCCCACGTCATGTAGAAACTTTTCACTCCCTTACTTACCCCTTCCGGATACCTCTGGTGAAGGGATTTGCAAACGTTGTTCAGTTGAGCCTGTTGAAGCAAATATGGGAGTCGGTTGTCCGTTTAGGTGTGTTGGTCAGTTGTGGTTCGTATCTCGTGCGGGTGTGATTGCAAAACGTGGGTGAACGCATCTCTCCGGCGCGTTCTGATTGGTTCTCGGATCCTGCTTCTCGCGGAAGGAACCTTTAAGAAGGCAAAAGGTTTTAAATTAAACCGCGACATCGCGTAAGCTCAAACAGGCATAATGCCTCCTCAGCTTTTCACTGATTTATCGCATTTTCCTTCGTGAAGTATTTTGTTAAAATCCAACAGAATTCTTCAGGCCAAGTAAGTGGTTCCCCGATTTCAATGAGGACTTCGATCTTGAACGGAAGTTATGAAAATATGTCCTCTAGAGATACGAGTTGTTAGCCATTGTTGTCTGAGGACGACATGTGGACAAGTTCGGGAAGACGAAGTGGTGATTCTTGTCTACACCGCCGCAGCCGTTCGGGTCAGTGAGGAGTCAACCTTGTTGATAGCGACGCCTTCAAAGGCGAAATCGCCGTTCAACAAACAGTAAAAGACGTCCTGGAGGACGGGAAATTATTTTAACATGAAAATGACAGTTGTACTGAAGTGCAACGCCGCATTGGGTTAATTTTGTCCAGAACGGACTGAAGGTGATCACCTCACGAATTCACAAACTTGACGTTAAATAATACACAGACATAAGTGGACTTAAAATTTAGTCCTGAAAGGACTGAAATAATTACTCGAGACGCCATAATAGTCAGGAAGACGTGGAACCAATCAGAAAGCATCTGGAAAGTTGGATAAAAACTATAAACAATTATTTTGATCATATCAGTCTGCTTCAATTAATGCCGTTACTGTTGTGACCAACCTAAAGGGTTTGGAGCTTTTTCGCCCCGGAAACGTTACCTAAACCAAACCTCTTCCTCGAAGTAATGGAATGTATAAAAGATTTACCAATACTTTTTTTGTTGTTTTTTTGCACGCTTTTTGACTGATTTTCTAAATCAAAGAGAAGCTCGTCTATTTTTGTTTGTGTCGTCACTTGTATTGACTCTTCGAACTGCTGTCTATGTTGGGACGTAAGTCGTGTATTTGTGTTATTTTGGTTGGTCATCTATTAAACGTTATATGAAAGCTCTTAAATTCGTGTGTGTCTCAAACCTGGATTGAATTTTGACCACATTTTAGATCACGCTCATGCTAAACTAAGATTAGGACCTACCGGTAGTTCGCTTTGTTGCTTCATTGTTTAACAACACCGCACTTACGGGCTTATCACGCACGTCGCACGTTGTAGCGAAATAGAAAACAACCAAAGCTACGTCGTTCATACAAGCGCGTCCTATTGCACTTTATTATGTTGTCACTTCAGGACATTTAATTAAACTTTAGTAATGGTTCTGGGTTTGAGGTTCCTGAGTAATCATTATTAGCTACTTTTTAAAAGTGTATATATTGCAGTATATAATGGTTTGTGGAAGCGAGCATGTCTCGGAGCACGGTACACATTCATGGCAAATAGTTTTAATTAAATCGGAACACTCACGTGGATATCGCTCACTTGTGATTATGTCGTATTCCACTCAACTGCCTTAACGCGTGCTGGAAGTTCTCCGACGGCAACCTTACTTTACCTGTCTTATCCTGATTTCGCTTTACCGAACATTACCGTAGCTTCCTCCATCCTAACAATTGTAACCTAACCTGCCCCAGCCAATCTAACCTAAAGAACGTGTTCGCTTCAATCTAACGTGATTTTTCCGCACCAGTCGAACCTAATCCACCAAACTTATCTTACTCAAAATAGCCAAACATTCGCTTCGTCTCTCGAAACTAAGAAACTCGAGATTCCCTTACGGAGGTAGAGAATGTTATGTGGCAAAATAATGTACAAAATGGTGGTACCAAGTTTCCCGAAAAAAGGAACATGATTTGGGTGCTGTGCGTTTTAGCAGGAGGTCGTGGTTGCTTCTGTTGCCGCTTAAGCTAAACGCTGTCGCTACTCAGGTTGCACCTTATATTACTAACCCTTACTAACGTCTTGTTTTTCTACGTGTGATTGAATCGGCTTTTTACACGTTTTTCTGTGAAATAGATTCGCAGTGCGCTGTGGAGTCCACGGGCGATTTCGGTCACGACTCAGAATCCATCGTGGAACATAACCAAGTCCTTCGTCTGGCTTCTGCTGAAGAAACGTCTGTAAGTCACCTTTACACAAATATATTTAAGGAACGGTCATTTTCATCTGTTGCCGCGAATTGATTATGTTAAAAAATCAAAGGCCAAAAAACACGGTCTAGGATTGTTTTTGTGTTGTTAGGGTAATTCGGGAGGAAGTAAATTGATACCGAGGCTGATCGACCCCCCGGCGAACGAGGAAGCTGGCCAGCTTGTGCCGTCAGAGTGGGACGTCAAGGACGTGGCCAAGTTCCTTCGAATTAACGACTGTGCGGCCTACTGCGACAATTTTGTGCGGAAGGTGAGTTTCCGCTTCCGCAAGCAATGCCGCGCGATTCAAATTTTCAGGGCTGCCAGTGAGTCCCATTTTATCACTTGAAACAAATTCTGTCACTATTTTGAAAATTCCCTTTTAGCCTCATTTGTTGGAATATTTGCGCGGACCGATGACTTTCAATGAAGTCGTGGTCATGAGCAGCAGACTTTGAATCGAATCCGGAAATTATAGTTGCGTTGACTTTCTGCTAACTTATGTTTGTTTTTCAGGAGGTGGATGGTAAAGCGTTACTGAAGCTTACTAAAGACCAAGTGATGGACCTGACGGGCATGAAGGTAGGGCCCTCGCTCAAAATCAGTGACTTAATCCAGCAGCTGAGAGTTAAAGTGAACCCAGCTCAGGAAAGAGCAAAAGCGAGCTTCAAAAAGTTATTATAAAGGATACGCGCTACGCAAGTCTTACGTGGTACGTTCTCGTGAAGATGTCTCCAGTGTGTAAATATTGTTTCCGTTTTAATCTGCCTCTTCGTACGATTACTTTTTCAGTCGAAGGCGCAAAATAAGAAATCTCTCCCGAGGGAAAGCTCGTTTTCTCGCCTTTGCTGATTTTTCTCAGGTGTACAGTTCCGTTCCGTTCCGTATTTTGAGACGAGTTAAGTGAAATCTTTTGTGCTGTGAATTCGATCTTGTTTAACCGACAGGAGGATGGACAATCGTGTTCCTGAGAACCCAGTGTAATTAGCTATGTAAGTGCATCGTGTTAAAGAGGCAGATGCTGTTTGGAGGTTCAAGACACGCTTCAAAGCGGGAAGGGTCTGCGGGGATCACTCTCACAAGTATGATGTTGTAGTGCCTAATTAGTTGAACTGATAACTATTTTTGTAAACTAACGGCAACAGTGATAAAGGGAAGTGAGTGGCCATGATTTTAAGTAGTGATATCTCCGTGCCAGTGATGCGAGTTCCGTTTTGTTACTACACAAGTCTTAGGACGATAGCTTTTGCGGTGAGATGATTTGTAGAAAGACGTGTGCCCTCATTTTGTGTAACATGTCTGTTGTTTTCAGAAACCTTTTAATTGTCAGACTGGTAATCATGCTATCAAATCATGTTTTTGGTAACATTTACGTTGATTCGTAGTGTAGTTGAATATTTTATCTCAAGTATTTTTTTTAAAGTTTGCAGTGATAATGCAAGTATTTTTCCTTTCACTTGTAATGACGGGGTTGTTACGAAGACGGCGGTTTTCCTTGACGAGTCAATAACGTTTGAAATAGTTTTTTTCTGATCGACATTTTAAGTTGAACAAAAAATTTCCTTAAAAGCTCAGTCTTGACGAGTGGTCATGTATAAAACGAAATAATCAAAACCGAACAAATATCATTTTAGCGAAACCGTTTTGAAGTTTTACGAAAGAAACTCGGAAGACAACAGTTTCCTGTTTATGTTGACCTAATTTTTTATGCAGAGCAAAATCAAAGTAGTGATCAAAGCTCGTGGAAAAAATATATTTGCTTCACAAGTTTGACTACTGTTGGTAATAACCGTACTTTATTATTTTAATATTTTTCGACTTTGTATATTATTATTCTTACAAGTTCCAACTTTTCTGACGTGTAACAACCCTGAGGTGAACCCGAAGAGTGGACATTCCACTTCAATGAGTAATCAAAGACGCTTTTTCCATGTTTTCCGAATCTTAAAATTGTTTCTATCATGATTGATCTGTGAATCACAGTTAACTGACGAAATTTATTGGCGTTGATGCAAATTTCTCCTCAGAAGGAAACTTTGCAAACGTTTGTACCCATCAGGATTACGTGAGTTTACGTCTTCACATTGTCTAAGGCAGGCCTGGCTATTTTTCTATTCCAGTCATTGTGACAGTTAATTGGTTGTAGAATTATGTGGTGTCCTCCTTTCAGTGAGACTCGAGTTGCTTTTGTCTGCAAGCTGGCTTGCTGATCAGTGAATGTGGCGGTGTTTGTCTTTTCTTTCATTATCTGAACAAAGAGCACAGAAGAAATTCTCGCTTTTTCCGTCACTTCCGTTCGTCCACTTTGCATTTTCTGTCTTCCTTGCACCTTTGGTTTTTCCCCAGCTGGGAAAACTATTGGGTGATTACGAATAATTGCTGAGAAGCTCTCTGGTCCTACATTAGTCAGGGGATTAAGTCGAACAAGTGGCCCCAAGTCGGCGGATGAATGTTGAAAGGACGGCACCCTCCAGCTGAATGCTGAGAAGTGGGCAGGAATTTTAAACCTAATCTTAATCTAAGCCGGCCGATTTACTGTTAATGCATCTGTTCCTGGCTGTTTGTTTGTTTCCCTATGTTTTTGTTCCTCAAGTGTATCGATGCAGCCGTTTTGAAGAATTTGACTCTTGTAGGATTTTTCCTGAGTTCCTCTATTTTCATGCCTGACGTTTATTTTCGTATGGCCAGGTCAGGAGAAGTAGACATCAAGGCAGTACTCTGAGCCTTTTCCTTAATTAGCAGTTTTAAAATCTATTTTTTTCGTGTTTGGCAGCCCTTTAAAATTATAACTCAAATTTGTAGGAATCTTTCCATTAGAAGAAGTTTATTTTACGATTAACCACATGAGAAGAGAACCCGAGTTCATGTGGATGAGTTGCTACTTATTACCGAACAGTAAGAATCGTCACAGATTTTTCAGTCTCGAGGATGGTGACTTAAGACCTTGATTCGGAAGACTGTGGCGGATTTCTAATAAAAGTGGACGGAATTGAAATTTTACCACCGTGTACGTCGCTTTCATAAGAAATTCCCGAAAGCTGCATAAAAAGGAAATTTTTAGCATCTGCTGGGTGACTTGGTTTTCATTTCGTTTGTTTTAGTTTGCTGCTGCCTTTACACCCTTGTTGTGTCTTTTCGGCCCTCCTTTTACTCTCACTCACTCAAGTCGATGATGTCTGTCCTATGCATTCACTGTAGAGATTGGAAGTCTTTGCTACTGGGTTGATATGGAACTGAACTTTTGATATCGACTGTAAAGTCTGTTCTGGGAGGCTTGAATCCGCGTAAAAATGTTTTTTTATGTATAAAGGGAAAGCCTTAATGTTTCATAGTGACATGTTGTAAACTGGTTCCTTTAGATCATAATTTCTACTCTTCGATGCACTGTCTTGTCCCTCTGAGGTTGTAGGCTCACAGTGGCTCCTGCGTACAGGAAGAAAATTGGCATTTCGTAAGAATTTAATGAGCAACAGAAGTGTTGTCAAACTATCGGAACAGTGAGAGACCTGTCTAAAAGAAGGGATGAACTCTCTGCTTGTAAGCATGTCACCATCTATTTGGATGGGAATCCTGAGTCGACTTCCTTAAAGCACTTCCCGAATGTAAAGGGGTTTCCAATCGCGCGTGTAACGTGGAATGTACGAACCGTTAAGACTGATTTGCAGGTCTGTCATATTTGTCTCCTTGACGGCACATTGTATGACTTAGTTTGTGTGGTCAATGCTTTGCTGGTTTGGACGTCTGGCGTTGGTGAATGTACTCGGAAGCTCTGCTGCTTGTTTCGATAAACGGGTACCGATGCTCAGTGTTGCCAGATTACGTGGTTCCGGTAAATTTAAACGCGGTTTTACTTAAAATCAAGACAACAAAGTGAACAGTACCATCTTTGGATTGCTCAGATTGATAGCGATTGTAAACTGAGACTACCTACAACTTACGGTAATTCCTACTAGTTTTCGGCAATAAAACCGCGGCTCTTAGTTTCTCTGTCAGGTTTAACCGCTGTTTAATCCGGCAAAATCGCGGATGGCTCCACTTCCGGTGCTCGCACCGGTTTCACATCTTTTCATGTTATCGTAACATCATGACTTAACGAATAGCATTACAAAGCTGTAGTGATTAATGAGATTTTTGTTTTTCAGCTGAGGGTCGGCAACTGTTTGTCTATTCGAGCTCGTATCTTTTTGAAAACGCTTTTGATTTCCGCTCCGCTTTCCTCATCCTTTGTCGTGTAGCACCCTCGATCACGAACCGCTAAATGGCATCATATGCAAGTATTTCCTTCCGCGATCTAGCAAGATTGCTAATAGCCAAGTTGAGCCTCACGTTAGGTACCTTAAGCTTGAGTTCGCTCGCTCAAAGTGGTTCGTTGACTTCAGCCTCGGGGAGTTTCTCTGCAGTCACCTAAGCGGAGCTTTTAATCGAGATTCAATACTTAATGCTCACAAATTCAAGCTTATTTTGAAGCAGTTTTATGACCAAGAGATAGCCCATCCGGAAATTCGTTAGATTATAAACACTAAGTGGAAAATTGTGTGGTACATTTTGAGAATTCCGAAAAAAACAAGTAATCGTGTATTTCTGCTATGGCGTGTTTCGGTTCTAATTTCAAACGTGAACAGAGAGTGCTACTTTCTTTCTACACTTCGTTGAAATCGAAAGGAATTTTTCGGGACGTGTTCGTGATCTTCGGGTGACTATATTCCGCGCCAACTTACGCTAGCTAACTTACGTTATCATATATCGTCAGTGGAGCGGACTTTTCAACTCACCACGTCACCTTCACACTTCAGATGTAATTTTCAAGCCTGGTTTTAAGTTGAAGTAATACAAACAGCGGTATCTCTTTTGTTTTGTGTGTTTTAGCCTAATTTTTTTTTCTTCACCAGAGTGATCTCATTTTGTTTTTTAATTGGTGAGTGTAAAAGTTTTGTATTTTTTTTTACATGGCATTGTTGAGCGATGCCCTGCTACAATATCATTGCCATGTTTACTTTTAATTTAGTTCCAGCATAGACCTAATTTTAATTTTATTTTGTAAGATGTTTGATGTGCGTGTAAATGACCTTATGAAAATGGGGTGGCTGATTAAATTTGGAAAGAGGTCCCTTTATGATTACAGCTCTTCCAAATTTACTCAGTGATTGTCATGCAATTGCAAGCCACAACTTCTCTGCACTTGATCCAAAAATAGTTGTTAATTCCTTGTCTCATATGAAACATGTTGACTGATATAGTCTGCCCTCTTCCCCAATTTTTTGTTTTTCTTTTTTTTTCCCCTCTGGTACGGACAAGTATTTGTTCTAACCCATTATTTATGTTCCAATTGTTACATCTGAATACAAGTAACATCTCCATTGTTTCAAAAGCATTGTAAAGCTAAATCAGCGTAACGTGCATATCAGAAATACTTCTTTATTCTTACTTCATCTTGAGAAAAGATGAATGCAATAATTTAACGAAGCCTGATGTTTGTACATATACTGATGTAAGTTTAGGAAAAAGTGCCTTTTTGTAGGCGCATTCAAAGTGTACATAATGTGGAAATGGACCCTTGTGTATGTTAGGCTTTTTTTATAATGCTTAAAAAGTGTTGTATCAAATGTGCATTGGCCATAAATATACTGTCACATTTGTTGTGTCACGTGTAGGTATAGCCAAAACTAAATCTATTCATTTGACAAGCAGAAAGGTGTTTTCAGGAATTTATGTCCCAGTTATTTTTCAGTTAGTTGTACGCCTATTTTTGAGGCACCCTTGACATTGTTTGGTTATCCTGTAGTGATAAATACCTAGTTGATTCCTTGAAATAAAAGCCACACAGCCCCTCTTGTATGCCTTGCATCAATACACTGCTCTGACCACTTGTTTGTGACAAGAAGCTTTACATATTTTGCTCTTGCAATTTCAGCTCTTTGGAAGTGTTTACATCTGCCCTTAATCATTATTTTTCTCTCTTCCTTTTTTT
>Ga0058701_10005024_pt1 | contig 10880 bp, 4 predicted proteins | sample AgamicOrMae_FD_97039 | JGI IMG/M metagenome (GOLD analysis project Ga0058701, IMG submission 97039) | Agave microbial communities from Guanajuato, Mexico - Or.Ma.e | ecosystem: Host-associated > Plants > Phyllosphere > Phylloplane/Leaf | place: Guanajuato, Mexico | collected 2012-06-04 | reverse complement strand
GTAGTAGTGCGTACACTGGTCATTTTTCAAGATACGCCTACGTTCAGCCATATCATTCGTAAAGTCTCGGCGAGAGCTTTCCATTGATGTGGCTGAACATAGGTCTACCTCGCAATATAATCAAAATCTGTACTACCCGTGTTTCAGTTTCACACCCAAAACAGATATAGCATTCCCCAAAACAGTTGTTTTGTTTTTACTGAGATACCTATGAAGAGGGACGCTGCAACTGTAAATGCTGATGAGTCAACTTCTTGCACAGTCCAAAAACGACGAGACCTACATCAAGGCATCGCACTTACCTGGAATGAAGACAAAAACCTCGTCTCGTCCATCAGCCTGACCTAAATGTCGACCTTTTCAAGATCATTAGGGCTTGATTACGTCCCCAATTTCGGCAGGAACTATTTCAGGTCATCTATACCAGCATTACGTTGGATATCGGATGGACCGGGCCGGGGTATTTGCACATTCGACCGAACCTTTTTCTTTCCCCGCCTCAGTATCAAGAATCTAAGACGCTGGTCACCTTCTCAGCCCACCTATCTCTTTCCCCTCCTTTTTACGGTCATCTTTATCACTGCCTCTCTTTGGACTTTTATCACGAGGCTATAAACGCAATTCCCAGTCGGGCAGGGCTTTGAATTCACGACGGCCGATTTGCTGTATTGCGTTTTCAGGGGATTTGAATGTGCCGCCGAGCCGGTAGATTTGATGGCCGCCTTTTTCTCTTGTGGTCCTGGTGCTCGTCCCTAAATTTTTAAAACACATAATACCCCTCCGATATCTTTGGGAAACTCGGCTGTATTTGAGGAAGAACTTTACGGGATGTTGGCCGTAACAGAAAAGAAACGTTTACCAGATGAAGTGACGAATGTAAAGGAATTAGAAGGAATCTGATATAAAAAATATGTTCCATCCTCAATTACAAAGTGAAGAAGTGTTTGGAAATGAAGAGGTCACCCACATGCTGTTTGGGGTTCGTCTACAAAGTGGTTCCACTGAATCTCGTCTTGAAAGCACTTCAGAAGAGTTTCAACTTGTGACAGCTATGACAGCATCCAACCTCACTGTGAAACTAACCCGTTTCAGGCAGTTCCATATGTGTTTTACGCATGAATGTAATTCAGAGTGAGTCTTTCGATATGACTATTAAGGATATCTTGAAAAATAACCAAACTGCGCCTTTTCCCGGCTCATTTATACCTAAAACAGGTATGGGACTCTGTTGAACAGGTGTTAGTCTTTACATTGATCGCTTCAAGTTATCTATTAGAGTAACCTAACCTTTATCAGACGAGACGGCAGTCAAGTTTGAAATCTTAGCACTTATTTAAGCCACGTAAATCGCTCTATTGGAATACAGCGAATTACCGATAAAAGATGCATAGTCGTTGATGTAACTTGCACAATGCAATTTTGCTGCTAGTATACGCCGCTTTCAGGTCTTGAATAGGACGCTATTCATCGAACATTGAATTCCGTCCCGGAAACAGGTTATTGCTTGTTGCATTTGCTTCGCCGCGTAGCGAAGAAGATGCGCCTGCCAGATATGCAAATGCGTTTCTTCGAGTGTTTCTTCCGGAGACTCAAAGGCAAAATAAAAAATTTCAGCTCAACAAATTTTCGGGAATGTTCGGTACACTCCGCGCCGCACGATTTTACCCGAACACTGCGATATGCGTTTGCATACGTTCGGTTTCTACCTCGAGGATTTGGCCTTAACAAACTTTAATTTATTACGGAATTAAAAGGCGATGAGTGCTGAATTGACAACTACCGACAGGCGCTCCACTGCATGTTTTAAGTTTCGGTTTTGACTGATCTTTTTTTACCGTGACCCCGGTGGATAGTATCAAGACAAACTGGCTTCGGATCAAAGGGAATGCCACTGTAAATCATTCAAAATAAAAATGGTATTGTTTAGTCCCTTTTCCGGCGCGCAACTCCTCTGTCTCTTTGATAAAGTTTTAGGGCAATTGTTTTGGCATGAAATATCGCTACTACCGAACGGTACTCGTACTCCTTTGAAATGAGATCGCTTACTCTCTTGCTTTTAGTTTAAAACCAATGTTACATAGCAAACCATAAAATTTGTTTTATCATTTTTTTTTGCAACATTAAAAACTGTTTTTTAACCCGCTACCACCCAGCTATGCCGTTCGGAAACATAAAAATTTATTTTATACAATATGGTTCAGTATTGTCACAATTGAAAGAATAACACCCCTCTGGAAACGTGAAATTTAATAATTTAGGCATTTCCCTTAGCCTAAAATGGCGTAAATTAACGGGAAAAATCCTTTGAATTTCTCTTAAGCGCTTTTCTCCAAATACTTCGGGCTATTATGGGTTAATGATACTCGACAATTGGTTTTTATCAATACGTTTTCGATTTTGCTTCAAAGCCCCTGCGAAGTTCGGAATATGCAACTGCAACGCACTCGCGTCGAGGTGGTTGCCTATCGCCTTTTCGTAAGGCGGTCGATAATTTCGCGGAAAAAGTGCATTTGCTACGTTATACCTTGTACATTTTTCCCCAGTTTTCAAAGAATAATGGTTTCGTGGAATAATGGCTTGGTGAAAATGTCAACGCCCTTTTGACTTTACTTTCTCTTTGCCCCGCATAGTTTGCACGGTGCCTATGGACCGAGCAAGGGCATTCCTGGCGTATGTCGGGAGCAGTGCTCCCACACGAACGTTTTACAGCCAGGAACTGCTCCAACTTAAAACCAGCATGACCTAATGTGACGTTTCCTAGTCTGGTTAAACGTAGCCTGACCTGATCTCATCTAAACAATGAATAAAGATACTTTTCCGACCAAAGTTATTCTGCGCCAAAAAAAAATCTTTCCCCCTTAAAAAAAACTGTGCTTTTGACTTTTGAAGATTGCAAGTTTCTCCTCTTACGTATTCTCGCTTAACCATTTTACATTAGAGCGTCATACAAGCGTGTAAGTTAGGTTAGGTTGTGCGACGTTAACCTGTTTCAGCCTTCTCGAGTTGACTATCACCAAGGGTTAACATCTTGCTGGAAATCTGTACACCGGATATCAGGATATCAAGGATAACATCCGGGTATCAGAGGTATTATAAACGGATATCAAGAGAAAATTGACCAAATTCCAATAAAATATCTGACAGATTCCGCCTGAATATTCAAAAATATCGGCTGGATATATCTAAATATTAGCCAGATGTCAGCGGACAGTGGTCAAAGAGTAAAAAGCCTAAAAAATCGCTGAAAACAGTGATGTTTCGACCGAATAAAACTGCCTGATATCAAGGACATTAACCGGATATCAAGGCGTTTTGTACATCGGATTTCATGGGTTGTCACCCCTCGACTATCACCTAGTGAACAGCGTCAACTCCAAAGACCTCCAGGCTAAGTTAGATTGTCCTGCTCCTCGCGCCGCTAGCGATCCGTTTGACTGAAGGATGTTTGATCGTACGGTCTAGTCAAAGAGGCCGGGAAGATAATAAATTTGTACAAAATAACGACGTCTATCGATCCCCAGTAAAAAATCATACCATCACCGAACTCGTTTTCACACCACAGGGCTTCAAAAGTGACGTTTTTTAGTCGAAATACATACCTTTAAATGGAACCCTCGGAACGATCTAGAGTCGAAAATGGCCGGTGAAGGTACATTTTTAAAATGGGATTCGAAACAGCATGCTAAATTGTACCTCCAGTTAGTTTTTCAAGTGTCTTTGATTTCATTTTGTCCCATAGGTGCATTGTGTAAAAAAGACCGTTTGATCAAACATCCCTAACGCATACAGCCCGAAGTATTTGGAGTGAAATCTTGTTTTTAGAGAAATTGAAAAGATTTTTTCAATTGAAATACGTAATTTTAAGCTTTGGAAAATGCCTAAATAATAAAATTTAAGGTTTGCAGCAGGATGATAATTTTTGAGTTGTGACAATACTGGACTGAAAAGATCCTCTAAAATGTTTTTTTCTGTTTCCGGACGGCATCGCTGGACGGTAGTGGGCTAATAAAAATAAAAACGTGACATTCAAACTGGAGAATATGGCAATGGCAACCGTGAGTAAACTTAACAAAAATCTTAAACCACCCTCACGATCAGTATTAGTCGATGAGAGATCTCTCTCAGGGCTTTCAGACGTGTCGTTTCAACAAACAGCAGAAAGCGACTCAAAAAAAGGGTCCTAATTGCGAGGCTTTGTTGCAAGATGCACCAGGCTCTCTTTTTTTTTTAAGACGACAATCGTTTGTGCTTCTCAAACAGCAAAAGGAACATCTAAGCTTGCCACGGCGAAAATGGATTCTTTTGAAAGTCCCTATTGCGTCACATGTCCGATGTCTTTTGGCCTCCTCCATCCCTTATTAGATCTTTTCTTCAGTCTTTGTGATAACTTTCCCTAGTTTAACTTCTTATTTTCTTTCTCTTTAACTCGCATGTCAGCTCTTCTGTGCGCCCCCGCTTCTTTATGACCGTCGTCCGTTTATTTTTCGCCCGGCTTTCCCCTTTTTCTTTGTTTTCTGTCTAATGGAAACAAGAAAGTATCAGTTCGTTTTTGTTACTCGCAGTCAGACGGTAATGAATTAAGGATTTTTCATCGACTTAGCTTGTCGAATTCACGAACAAGTTGTTTTAAATATGACAAAACTGTTTTTGAAAATTCTGAAAAGCACGAAAAACTTTAACATTTTACTGAATAGACTGTCAAGATTAGTTTGCAGCCAAAAAATAGGGTTATTACAAGTTTTCGGAACTGTCGCCACTGCTGATTTGACTCATTTTTCTCTAAATAATGGACTTTTTTTAGAGGTTTTTATCAAATATTTTTCTCAAACGACGGTAACGTACTGATTGTTTTGTCTCAATTTGTTCATCTTAACTTGATCAATCATGTGAAACGTTTTTTAAACAAACTTATCGGGCAAATTTTCTCGTAAAACGTAAAAAAACTTGCATTATTTACTACACGTCTACATAACGTCACGTAATTCTTGCTACCTTTGAATGCCTATAAAACTCAAATATCGGGTCGGTGACAAGTCGTTTTTAGTGGCAAGGTGTGTGTAATTGCATCAAAGCTGTTTTTCTGATAATGAAAAGAGCCCGTTATTGCCACCCGTCGGCTCGATGAAACATTCGTAAGTCAATAATCTTATCGAGTGCCTGGACTTCGCGATGATTGTTTTCCGTCTTGTGCCTGTTTCCCCCCCCCCTCTTTCTTTTAATTCTTTTTTACAGTATTTGTATAGTAATCGAAGTGTTATTTTGAATGTTTTGTATTTCCGTTCATGTTCTGTTTAAACCACTCCTTTTTTGGTACCTTTCAGGTATTATCGCGTGCGTATTCCTGCTTTCTAAATTTGAATCAGTGCGAGTCTCTGAGATTCAGTGAAAGTTCACTGAATTTCAGCCAATATAACAGTACTGATTTTTTTTTTCAGTGATTCTATATTGACTGAAATTTAGTGAAATTTCACTGAATCTAAAAGACTTTCTTGATGCAAATTCAGAGTGTGATTTGCCGGCCTCGCAGCGAGATACGTACAGCAAAAGATACCCTGATATGCACTGATGCACACTTTGAACCGAAATTTGAAATCCAATTAGTGATTTGTTTTTCCCAAGGCCCGAAGTGATGTCCACAGGTTTGCCAACTTTTATCGAATACTTTTCAAATTCGTTACAGTTTCATGTGCAACGTAGGTCTAACTGTGCACAAATGAACAAAACTTTTTTTTTACGAAGATGAGGGTGAAGGGGTGGAGGGCAGAAGTTATTTTATCCAAGAGACGGAACGTTCATTTTTACTTTGCGCAGTCCTGTATAAAATGGTGCATGCTAAATTTGCCTCACGAGCAAAGAAATAGCGGGCCGCATGTGTAATTGTACACGCTTTACCCACTGTAAAATCGCCTTCATAAGCCTTTTAGTGAATTCCAATAGAAGAAAACGGTTCATCGCAGCAACGTTTTCATAAGTTCTCAACACTTCTCAACAGCCGCATCATTAGCTATCGCCTAGTCCTAGTTGGAATTGATCGGTGCATCTCGAAAACGACCCATACTTCAGGCCATTATTCATGAAACACAGTCCGACTATTTAAAAAACCTCCACGGAGAAAATGACTTTTGCCTCAACAAAAGTTTTGTTGATACAGCCTCAGCAAACCGGAGTTGTTGTGGTGACAATTTCAGTCGTTACAACAATACGAATTGTTACTACAGCAATTACCGTATTTAGCCGTAAGTAAAATGGTCACCATGACAATTCTGCTTTGCTGAGGCCATGTCGAATCGTTTTGTTGAGGCAACAGACATTTTCTCCGTGTCCAAACTACTTGACTTGTGTTCTTTTCAAATTTTAGGCGAAGCTGTAATTAGAATAAGTGATACATAGGCGCGTCATCGCAAAAATAATTTCTTTCTCCTCTTATATAACTTTCAAGGAATCCTTACTTTGTCTCTTGTCCATTTGCCTACATTTGGATTAATTTTTTAAAGTGCTTGCTGATGTCTGTAAGTGTCGATTTGTGGGTAGTTATTTTTTTAAGGAATTTTTTAGGCCTTCGTGAAGTTTGCTTCTTCAGGCGAACAGGTTATTATATCTTTTTAAGTAGGTACAGAAAATTGCAGTCGTTTATGCTGAATCGAGTGACGCTTTGTACCACGATCCGTCCCGCTGCAATCTAAACTAAACGACGGAAGGTTCGTTTTGAGATGATCGATTCGGTTGATCGTTCTATGATCATTGTTCTCTTCTTGCTCGATGTCCGCGAATCATTTTTGTACGATCAACATGCGCGTGGGGATAGCTTGGTCGAGCTGAGCGTTGGTGAGCTTGTTTGTCAGAGAGTTTCTTTGTTAGCGCTACAATGTCCCTGTCGAACTCCCAGAATGATCTTGAGCTCAATCAAAGAGTCCACGTTCACGGAGAAAAAGACTTAGTTGCCTCAGAAGAACGTTTTGTTAATATAACCTCAGCAAAACAGAATTGTTGTGATGACAATATCAATTGTTACAACAACAATATGAATTGTCGCCACAACAATTACAGTTGTAACAAGTACAACCGTAACAAGTAAAATTGTCACCTCGACAATTCTGGTTTGCTGAGGCTATATTAACAAACCGTTTTGTTGAGGCAATCAAGTCATTTTCTCCGTGTTGAGGCCAAAGTCGAGGTCAAAGCTGCGAATGACCGAGAGGCTTAGTCTCTATTCATGATGGCTACAGCAATTCCTGCCAGCCAGCCAGGACTGCCAGCCCGCGCGAGAATACTGTATTTGCGAAGCTCAAGGCTCAGTGGCAATGTCAGAGAACGAGCCAAACACATACGACAAACTGTTTATGTGACCTGCATTTGAAGATGGGCCGAGCAGCGGGGCTGCGGGGCTGTGGGGCTGCCGGACGTGGGAGTGGGGATTCAATAGTGTTTTCTCCCAGAACCATCTTGTTTTCCATTTCTGGTTCACCACGATGCTTCTATTTATGGTTCTAACAAAATATGGCGGCTACTTCCAACGGGATTAGAGTTTTACGCTCCAGTCTCAACAGCAAATTCTTCCGTTCAGATGCCTCCTTTGTTATGCGACTATTCGCACGCTGCCCCATTTAAAATGTTTTAGGTTGGTTTCCGTTCGTCAAGTCACCTCCCATTTAAATTGCGTTAGGTTGGTTTCCGTGCGTTCAAGTCTCCCTTGTATTCACATCGGCGTGTGAAAACAACTGACCTAAAAATAATTACGCCAATTATTATTAAAAGGAAGTGGCTAATCACCCATTAGCCCCATATAAAATGTATTAGGTTGGGTTCCGTGCATTTAAGTCACCTCTCAGTTAAAACACATTACGTTCGTTCAAGTCCCCATGTATTTTCGCCGACGGGCGAATAGCCACGACCTTATTAAAAAGTTCCAGCATAACACTTTTTTTCAGTGAGGATCTTTGAATTTTGATAGGCTTTTAATGTTGCCCAAACAACATCATCGTTGAAGTGCTTTTACCGAGCTTATTGTCACATACTGTGGTTGTTGTTCACCTTAAGATCCATCTCGGAACTAACCGAAATCGATATATGCTAGGTTTTTCTTGTCGTAAACATGCGCGGGACTTTTAAATGGTGTTATATGCTTCCCATATCAATGGATGAACTTAGAATGGCGAAAAAAGAACATGCTAGGCGTAGACCAATACTCATTCTGTGTCCCAAGAAAAGTAATTTAATATAAGTGGCCTAACGAGTGTTCGCTAAGCGAGGTGGCGGATATTCCTCGGTGGCAGCAAACAGCCGCCAAGATGGGAACGGCATCAGGCTTGTTAACTGCCAGCCGAGTGGAGCGGCATCGCAGCAAGTCACAACAAACCTAACCTAACCTAAGTTAATTCAACGTTGGTCGGTAAATCTCACGTTGCTGTCAATCTTTTTGATAGAATAAAAGATCAGACCAGCGTGAAACACAAGACGCAGAAAATACCTTAAAAAAATTAAAATGAAGCGACTATTCACACGCTGCCCCATTTAAAATGTATTAGGTTGGTTTCCGTGCGTTCATGTCTCCCTTGTATTTACATAGGCATGCGAATCAGCCAATTTAAGATGCTGCTTCTACTAACAACGTAAGTCGATTCCTTGAGCTAAATCCAAAGCTCATATTTTCGCATCTTCCTTCAAGATGTTTTCAGCAAACGGGGATTGGCAAGACTTATAGCGGTGGTGCCACGCATGTACGCATGCAGTTATGAAAAATGAAAATGTCCACATTTTTAAATTAGACGCAAATGTGTGCTGACGCGCCTATGAATCCTTTTTAGTCGGCGTCGGCGCCTGTGCGGCGGCGCCTTTACGGTGGCGCTTAGCCCGCTTCATCACGGTCCGCTTTATGTCTGCGGTATGCGTCAAGAAAACATTCTTTGAATAGAAAAACTTTACGCCCGAGTAAAACACGCTGGATTTTTTTATTAAACGTTTTACAACTTATGACTCTGTATGTTGCAGTGCAGTGAGACTGCGTACAACAATGTAGGATGGAAGACAAAGAACTTAATAATGACACGCGCTAATTTTATCGCGGAGGTCCGCTCTGCGAACTTCGTGCAATATGCACTCTCCTTGTTTTCTAAGATTGTATAATACCTGCCTCGTGGATTTGATGGGTAGCTGTCATAAGCGCCAAAAAGCACAAGCGCCAACGCCGCAAGCGCCAATCCATAAACGCCAAACGAGAAAAGTCGCAAACGCCAAAGTTCTTAACCGCAATACTTACCTTACCTAACCTAACTTAGCCTAACCTAAATTAACCGAACTTAACCTAACCTAGCCTGACATAACCTAACCTATACGAACTTTGGCGTTTGCGACTTTTTTCGTTTGGCGGTTACGGACTGGCGCTTGCGGCGTTGGCGCTTGTGGTTTTTAGCGCTATCGAATGCCCCCCGATTTGATCAGCTAGTGTCCAGTTCTCGTTACGATTATGAGAATTATGGACATATTACCGCGTAAGTTTGTTCAAATTGGTCCATTTTACGTAAAATTTACTGGCCTCTGCCTCACTGCGGTCTGCTCAAAACCATGGGATACCCAGTCCCAATTTTTGATAGGAATTTTCATAGAAACTGTGATGATCACAGATAATCTTTTCCGCATCTACCGCGCATGTCAAGTGGTATGAGTCAGATAAACGATTTGGCCCACTCTCGAGTGTTTTTCACTCTTTCTAGGAACGTTTGCACAGATGCGGACGTGTGCCTTCCCCCAGTGTAAAAAGCTCGGCGCGATTAAATAGAGCTCTGCGAGAAATTATGGTCATAAGATTCCAAGGTTATTCCAGGGGTCCTTGGACGGGGGGAGAGCGTCTCGGAATAGCCTATAATTTTGCTTGAAGATGGTTATTTTTGGCGGGAAAGTTGTAATCAGTCCTCGGTGATTCCGAACCACTTAGCATTGTCGTTTAGAAAGCGGGTCGGCCGCTTTAAAACCATTACGCTTAATTTGTTTCCGCTACGACATACTGCAGTGCTTCTCCCACCATGGAAGCCGTCCTTTTCTAATAACCAGCGCGCTGATATCAAAATTAGCGTTGAAAGAAAAAAAGCGTACTTTTATCGCACAAATGACTTTGGCAACAGCTTTAAATATCTTGTCATTACTGTGGCCTTAATTTCGCCTTGGGCAATTAAAAGTAGTGTAGGACGTGTGCATTATGGATGCTCCAACCCGTCGATTACCCATTGTTCGTGCTTATAGAGCGCGTGGTAACTTCTTTCAGATGTCGTGTTTCAACCTTTTTGGTGTACTATCAATCAAAAAAGTATTGACCCCTTAATTTTTTTAAACTTCCGTTGCTTTGCAACAAAATGAGATACGACACAAAGCTAAGATATATTCACTTTAATGTGAAATAGTCTTTTTTTGACTACTTGATTTAGTCATTTTTGTTTGTCTATTTTAGTTAGTCATTTTTCAAATCAGTGTAAAAGTGTCACAATTGACTTAGATTTAGCAGTTAAAACTTTTCCACTATTTTTAGTATTGATATTTTCTAGTACCAATATTAGTTTGGTCTCTTAATCTAATGTAAGTCATTTTTTCTACCCTTATTATTCAGCGAGTTCTTTTTCACTATTTTAATTTTTGACTAAAAAATGGTTAAAATTGACTTATTAAAATATTTAAATTTTAGCTACTAAATTTCAGTGAAATTTGACAATTTCTAATAAAGGGCTGTAAATTACTGGTTGAATAGTTAAAAGTGACTGAAGTATAGTCATTTTTCACAAAAAAAAAATAGTCAAAATTTACAAATTGAAATATGAACATTTTAGCTTCTATTCTTTAGTCGACCACTTCACATGTTCATAGTTCTCTTGAAGATCTTGTGATTTTATTTC
>Ga0058701_10005023_pt1 | contig 10882 bp, 4 predicted proteins | sample AgamicOrMae_FD_97039 | JGI IMG/M metagenome (GOLD analysis project Ga0058701, IMG submission 97039) | Agave microbial communities from Guanajuato, Mexico - Or.Ma.e | ecosystem: Host-associated > Plants > Phyllosphere > Phylloplane/Leaf | place: Guanajuato, Mexico | collected 2012-06-04 | reverse complement strand
CTGTTGCACTATCAGCCATCGCAGTGTGCCAGACCTTTTTCCAAAGTCCAGCCGCGGCACAAGAATAATATTTCTGTAAAGACCATTGATTTTTTTGCGCTCTTCGAATTTTACAGAGTAACTGAATTTTTTAATGGATATTTCAATCTCGAATGGATTCTTGCGTAGGCCTTGTTCCGCTGCTCGCATCATCGTACGTTAAGTTTCAAATTTTCAAAAAGTAATTTTTATCCTGAAATTTTACTGAAATGTGGCACATCAGTATCTCTCATAAGCATACAAATAAATTTGTCCGTTCAAGCCCTATACGAAGCCCCATAAGAGTACTTCTCTTCGTACGTTAATTTTCACGCCCCTAAGTACTGTACGGCGTGTTTTGTTTTGACGTAACTTTCCTATTCACACCTCCGCATAAGGAGCTCCATTTCTTGTCTTTGGTTCTTTGGTTTCAACAGTGATACCTGTTGGCTAACGGACCTCGTCCGCGTTGAGCGCTATACTCGTTCTTTCTACCGCTAAAATAGAAAGATGGTAGGGAGGGGTAAAGAACGAGTAAAAAAGAAGAAAGAAAAACGACAATTTTGTTACAGGGAGAAAATGACTTTGTTGTCTCATCAAAACGTTTTGTTAATATAGCCGCAGCAATCCAGCATTATTGTGAAAACAATTTCGCTTCTTAATTAGGGCGACAACTGTAATTTTTGTGGTAACAATTATATTGCGGTTGTAACAATTGAAATTGTGACCATAACAATTATTCTGTTTCGCTGAGGCTATAATAACGAAAAAAAAATAATTGTGGCAACAAAGTCATTTTGTCCGTGAATACACTTAACGTTTTTGGAGATAGAATGCAGGAAATTTCTTTTTCATGCAAAGCTTTTCGCTTTTCACCGCTCTTGTTTCAGTTTCCTGGATTTGTTTTCCAGGGAGTGTTCGATTTTAAGGTTAAGATTGGGCTGATCTTGTTAGTAGTTGTTTGGAAGAAAGTTGATACCTGGCTTCACAACGAGCACTTTGTTCTTTATCGATAAACAGTGCTCAAGTTCGCTCGGCAGTACGCAGATTAGAAAAAGTTTGACCTTTTGCAGCAGTAGTGGGGATTTCCCCTTCTTCTCCCAGAGGATGGACCGAATGCGGACCTTTGCAGTCTGCAACCCTTGCAATTGTCGACTCGGTATGCCTGCCACCCCTGCAGAGAAGGAACTCGACCAAACTTTTCCGGCCTTATTGCGGTGCTCGCCAGTCTAAGCCACGCGGATTACCAACAAAAAAAGAAAGTTTGAACCCTGTAAATTTCAAGCCTCATCCCGCTTATTCCTCCGCGGCAGAGACATAACAAGTAAGCGGCATCAGGCTTGGTGGCAGCTGAATTTTAGTTTATTTTTCAAAATGGTCGAAAAATAGGCGAATCAAATTACTGGCCAGAAACTTACCGCTGCAAGTTTGAATATCCATGATTCCTCTTTAAATTTTAGTGAAGTCTCATAATTTTAACTCGTTAAGATAAACTCAAAAATGCAATCATTTTCGTAATGAACTTTTAATGAAAAAATACAACATTTTTTGATAAAGAGGCGTTATAGGAAGATTAATGTTGCGATCTCTCAATTCAACTGTTAAGCTTACTTGTTATGTACCTAAATGAATGCAATTGGCGAGCATTATTAGCTTACATTTGGCTGCAAATTCTCTAACTTCGTTTTATGTCAGCCATTTGTAGCAACTTCTTTTTCGGAAGAATATTATACGAGAAAAAGTTTTTGTGACAACGCCTGCCCCCTTCCTGCTTGGCAAGGGACTGTTAATCTCTTGACTCGTTTTGCAAACGACTTGGCTGTAGCGCAAACATTTTGCGTCGCTATACAGTATGATGTAGAAATCACCTTATTCTCAAGCCAATTCTACTTCTACAAGGACAACTCCGAAACGGACTGCGTTTTGGAATTGAGGCCTATCCTTAACGAACTCAACCTGACTCAACCTAGGTCCTAAGTTCATCTGCGCGGTTGTATGTCATGAGTCCTCATAATGAAATATGAAACCACACGGGAAAAAATGTTTTGTTTTACTAACAAAATCATTTTTTAAAATATGGATAACGGAAACATTTTGTTACAACAACAAAATGTTTAGTTCTGTCAACAAAACGTCTGGTTGCTGCAGCAAAATTTTTGGTTGCAGTTGCAGCAACAAAAATTTTATTTGTTGTCCCTGATTTTGTTGCTGTAACAAAACCATTTTTTCCGTGCAGAGTGGCACAAGAAGCAAAAAATTCCGCCTTTCAAATTTACCGTGAGTGCCAAGTAGACTTGTTGTAGAAGTGGAATGAGAAATTTGTAGTTGTCACTTTGATATGATGCGGCTGTAAGCACATCGCTGTATTGTGACGGTATGCGATCTCGGTTGGAGTGCGCAATGTATTAATCATGAGCCGTGCAACCAAAACAAAAAGACGCTTGCAAAACAGTGAAAAGAAAGCCCCTGGGGAGACGTGAGGAGCCAAGTACGGTCGCCCTGCAATCATGTTCTATCCATTAATTAGTGGTGACAAGCACCTTCATTTCGGCTTCTTTAATTTCGGGATAGCCGGGAGATTCAAGGCGTTTGTCTTATTTGAAATCGTAGTTTATTAAGGACCAAATGAGCGACGAATTTTGTAAACACGCACTTTTGCACGCAGCTTCCGATCATTGAAAATTTAGGAGCAGGTTGAATTCTCCACTGTGTTCCACCTTCAGTCGCCAAGTCGAGCGCGGAACGAAGTCTTTTTAACTAACCGGACCTAAGTTTATTTAATCGAACGTCTAACGCTATTTTATTTTTTCTCTATTGCTTTAAGGGGCATCAGGCCTGGGGTTAGCCTAAGCGGTAGGGGAAGCTTACGACTGAACGTAAATAAAGCGATCTTATCTCGCTCAAACTTCTTCCCCTCTCATTTTTTTTCCAAAATATCCTTATGTTCTTAGGAGGTGTATCAAACACATTTATCTTTCAAAAATTGTCGAAAGATCATCTATATCAGCCTATAATTGAAAGCATTTTTTCTGAAGGGTGTCCTGATCTGTTAGGGAGATTTTTTAAAACTCATAGCAACGCCAAAGTACACCGTCGTTAAGAGGTAAATCAACGAGGAGATAAACTAAATAAAATAAAGGCGTGTTTAAAGAAGAAGCTCCTCACACCTGCTCCAGCGGAGCGTACTTCCGGACGGGATCTGATTGGTCGTTCCCGCGGGAACCGGCGGAGGCCGCGCGTCTGATTGGCTGGCCGTGGTGCGGGCCGCCGTCTCGTCGCCTCTCAGGCGATTCGAGCGGCCGCGGGCCGTTTTGCGGGCCCGGGGCCGTTTTGCGTCCCTCGGGGGTCACCGCGGCGCGCCGCCGACGGTCCGCCTCGCTTTTTCGGGAGCTATAACAGATACCAATCGGGATATGTTCATTAGCATCTTTCGCCAGATTACTATCGAATAGAATATGCTGATGAGATCGGTACTCGAATAAATGATGAGGATTCCACGAACCGACCGGCGTACGGTACCTTGAAATCATAATATTTCGGCAATTCGGTTGAGACGAATTCATGTGCAGAACAGATGTCAACACACTCCTAAAAATCTATTTTGTCGTCAAGGAAACTCTATTCTTGAATTCGTATCCTTTCTTTTAAGTTAAGGAAACCATTTTTCATATTTGGAAGTAAAAGAATCGCTAACTTAAAGAAAATCTCCTATGCTTTAAAAAAAAATATTTGACTGGAAAGGAAATCACTATTTTAAGAATATTTTTTCTTGCACTCAGATTTTTTTTTCTGACAATGAGTGCAGCTACAGATTTTGTAAGTACTATAGGAATTATAGTGTAACAATGAGAATCAAGCGGTAATACCTCGCGGGAGTTCTGTGCACCGGATATCAGGAAATCAGGGTTGTCAGCCGGATTGTCCGAAATATCTGCTGGATGTACCTAAATATTAGATATCAGTGGACAGTGGTCAAAGAGTAAAAAACGTGAAAACAGCCATGCTTTGACCGAAATCAGCAGTCTGGCATCAAGGATATCAGCCGGATATCAAGGCGTTTTGTACATCACCGGATATTGTAGTCACCCCTTGATGAGAATAGTTCACTGTCCGTTTTTAAACTTGCATTTTCTACGTTTTCTCGTATGGTTATCACTCTTATTCAACCGATATTGTAAGGAATAATGGCATTTAACCGCGCACTGTGTATCAGATTCAGTGCACGACATCTCTTAACGCAATCGCTCATTTTCTGGATTTAAGAAGGACCCCAAACGATAGTCTCTTCTATAAACCTCATGAAATTCTTTCAATTATTTATGTAAAAGGTGAGATGTACCAGGGTTGGCCTATAATGAACAAGAATCCTCGACTCGCTGTCAAATTTGCTGTATCTGTTTTGGCACACTAGCTTTTATATTTTGATTAGGAACAAAAGTCAAGGCTGCTAAAGAAGCCAGAAATAATTCTTAATCTTGTCGCGCCGAGGAGTCTCCAAAAACAATGTGTCCGTCTCAGAGCCAACACCTGGTGTCGCCCCAAAGTATGGCTCTACAACGACACAACTAGGCAAGTCAGGAATTTCGCTTTATAAAGAGAAAGAATAAGCTTGCTTTTCGCGCAAAAAACGCGCCTCAGTTGACGTGTTTGCTGTTCAAGGAAGCGTTCCTCTCTACTCCAGCAACCTTAAAATAAGTCGCATTTTCGCTTCAGAAGAAATATATTCTATGCGAAGAAACGTAAGCTGAAAGAAGAGCATTGGCAAACGCGAATTACTACTCCAGTGCTCTCGAAAATGTTTTCTGAGGATGCGGTAAAAAGTGTGCGAAAAGTAAATAAAATAGCGCCTATTTATGGCTTTGCTTGCAAATTTAATATGCCAATGCAGAACTGCTCTGTATGGTGTATTTTCTGGAGCTACCTTTATTTTGCGATATTTCCGCAATGCAATATAATCGGTTTTCGCACGAGGAACGTTCTTCCAATTATACAAAAAGGCGTTGCGAGCCCATAAATCATAAACGCAAATTATTTATTCATTGAAAGAAGAAGAAAAAATCTTTGGTTACCGGAGGGACCACAAGCGAGAGGAGACCTAAAGATGCTTTGCTGAGCTTTTTGTAAGTTCGACCTGAGGCGGGGTGGTCGGAACCCAAAAGAAGGCGAACGCCGAATTTTATCTCTTTTCGAAATTGGCGCGTCCTGCGAAGGTCGTCTAGGTGCCCGCCATTTATGAGCATTGTTGACGAGATTTTCAGGACAATGATCCGACCTTAGGGTCGGCCGACCTTAGGCCGGCCTCAGCGATGTGAGCAGTTTAGTGTAATAGGGGCGCTTATTCGCACAAGCAGCTAAATTTACGCCGTTTCGTCGCATTTGAGCCCTCTTTAATGTATCGGGTTTTGCTAGATTGAAGCGCGATCTAAATTCCAAAGATAGCTTTTTTCCAGACGTTTTTTTTTTATCATTAATCACGATTTAATCACCGAACTGAGTGAAGCCCTGCAACGGCCACCTAATTTGACTAATGTTGTTCCATATGTCGCTTACTATTGGGCGGTCATCGCTAACAGCAAGGAATAACCCATACGCTTATATGCCGTTACACTCGAAACTTGAATCAATGGAAATCTACTGATTCTCAGTTTAGTATATCCACTAATTTTCAATCAAAACCAAACCATCGAAGTGAATCAGTGTTCGACTGAGAATCAATCGATTTCATTAAATTTCTACTGATTCGACTGAAAAGTGTAATCTTAGAGTAATAAAAGGCTGAACTAGGTTCCTGTAAAGAATGCAAAACCTTAATATTGAGTTTTGTCAAGGTAGGTTAACTAATGTCAGACTGGCTGAAAGTAGTTTTACCATAGCTCGAGCTTGTACTAATCTCGCGCTAGAATTAATTTGCCCGGCAATTTTTGAAAGAGCAACCAAATTGCTCTCTAGAGCGGAAATTTTCGACCTTTTACATTTCGCTTTAATTCAATCAAATTTCGAGTCGGAAGGACATGAATGTAATGTTGGCCGTTTTATTCCTATAGTTATGTGTCCGTTGAAGCATGTACTCGTTCACATGGACCTGAATAGCCGACTAGAATCGCGGTAGTAGCATAGCAAACACAGAAAGTATGTTAAATTAGCAAAGTTTCGTAATCCCCTCAAAATTGGAACTTTTGAGATTGTATAATCCGAAGGCCTAGTATAGGACGCGATCCCGCCTAGACCCTAGCAGATAATGTCGGCCCACAGGCAAACGCTGGAAGGGCAGATGGGATGGAGAGGTCTTAGGGTTAGTTTGTCTCTCTAAAAGTCATTGTGATTCAGAGCATTAGAGCAATTTGACGAGCTATGAGCAATGGGACATGTGTAGTCACGCGTTTCAAATCGCCTTTAATTACTTTGGGAAGTTTCCCTCAGATAAACTGTCGATGCCACCTACACAGTATATTTGAAGGGTGGAACTTTCCACCTCGCGTATCCCATCATGTTGGTAATGTGTAAAATTGTTGTAAAGTAGGCGAATAGTAGCTATCGGAAAATTTTTAACATTTTCAACTATTTCAGTGAAATACAGGAAAGCCAGTATAATGTTGAAGCCCCGATGATTTCCAGGGACTTTGCACCAGTTATCTTGTATTTTCACTCTAGATTTAGCAAAATTTCTCTATTTCTTCGCTAGCGTTTAGCTATTATCAATACGGTAAATTTCTATGTGTCATGAATGTTCGCATCCCACCTGCTCTACCTTCTCACCACGAGATTATTGAAACATAGACTTCATCGATAACTCTTGGCTGGCTTATTCACTTACAAAGATAAGTTTAGAAGGTTTGGCCTGAACTTGAAAAAGTTGGTCTCAAGCAAATATTCAATGCAAGTTGAAGTATCTCCAAAATGGGATTACTACATGTCACAACACAATAGCCGCGAGTTAATGGTAAACCTATGCAAGTTGAGTCGCGTTCTTATTTTCTTTATCTGCTCTGTAATCAATAAAGCGACTTTTTAATCATGCCGTTACCTAGTTGAGAGACTTTCGTAACGTTACTTCATAAGAAGCCGTTCTGTAGTCGATGTCAACCCGCTTAACGTACAATTTTAATGCACAGTCTTCAAATTCTCATAGTTAATAATTCCATCCCTTCAATTTTTATTGTTCATCGATGTCGCGAAGCGGTTATATTACACCTACAAAACTTATCGAGGTTATACAACGGTGTTTCAAAAAAAATAAAAAAAAAAACGTTCGTACAGTCAACTCATGAAGAAGTTATTTTTAATTCAAAATTAATAACAATTATTTGGCTACTCAAAATGGCCATTTTAAGGTGTTCTTGGGCTGTATACTACAAAATATGAGTTGTCCCGTCTGTGAGGAGATTCATCAAAGTTATCATTTGCTATTCGATGTAATCTAAGTTAAAACGAAGCCGAATTTTTAATATTTTCAATATTATTCATTTTTTAATATTTGTCTTGTAGCACTGCGCAAAAGTAAACTTATTGTCAGAAAATTTTCAAAAGTTTATGGACTATAACTATTAAAACATAACCAAGTCAGTGCAAATAAAAATACCTGTTTTTGGTGTGAAAATAAAACAAATTATAAAAAGCAAAACGTATTATATTTTTCCAGTAATACCTACGTCCAGCCACATCAATGGAAAGCTGTCGCCGAGACCTTTTGAATGATATGGCTGAACGTATACCTATCTTAAAAATTAATGAAAATACATACTACCCCCGTTTTAGTTTTACGCTAAAAACAGGAAAGAACTACCTAAAACCGATGTCTCGTATTTACCGTGTAAATGGCTAAAAATGCCGGCTTTAAGGTAGGCCAGACAGTCTTTGACGATATCAATCAGTGATAAAAAGGCAAGTTTTCAATTAGACCGTGGAAAGAGGGTGTTCTCAAGCGAGCGCATTGTTTGGCTTACATATTAAAAGCTCTTCATTATAGCCTATATTCATTTTTAGCCGTCATTCCAGCCGAGATAAGAAGGCTTGACCTGGCCATAAAGATATATCACCATTTTCATGGCCGCTTTGATTAACTCTTTTATGTAGCTGATTAAACGTACAAATGGGATGTTAAGCTCGTAATATGGAGTTTTATGAATATTAAATCTCGTGAGAATTAAGTACCTGCGCTCACTTGCCGAATACCTTGGGTACTTCCGGTGGGCCGCACCTGTCAGCAAACATGCTCTTTGCGCCCCAAACACAAATAAAAAAAAACTTAACGACTTACATACCATTCGTCAAAACATTCCGACTCACATTAAAATTTTAGATTTAAGCCAAAAAATGCCATTATTCGGTAGAAAAAGGTTTAGTTTAGGTAAACTTAAGATGTGTAAGATGATGAACACCGCGTTGGTTAGGTTAAGGTTATATCAAGTCACCGTAAGTTTGGATAGGTTCGTTAGGTCACGGAGGTCAGTGAAGATTAGGAAATGATAGGTTTGGATACGTTAGTTGTCAAGTGCTTCTCTGCGGCTTGCTCGATGGAGCCTAAACTTGATGATGCTTACGATTAAGGCTTAGGTTAGATACCGTGTGCCTCCCTCCACTACTACTTGGCGTGTGAAAGTTGGAAGTACGTAAGTGGAGAGTCTAACTTTAAAAATTTACGCACCTTGCTTTTGTTAATTTATTTGTATTTTTTAATATATAATTTATGAAAGGTAGAGGAAACAATGGTACTTGTGTTCCCATAAAATATTCTTTCTCCATACGTCTCTATTTGGTTGTCGGAAATAGCTGTTGTTATATCTTTCTAGATATTTGTTGATCACTATTCCTGCTTTAGTTTTAATCTGCCCAAAGTAAACCCTTTAGTCCTTCAGTATGTCGAAGTTGGATCGCAAACAACGACGCTAAATAGCCTTTTTTTAAAAATAGTCCAAGTAATTTTACTTTTAAATATTTTGATTTAAGCGTCATCCACACGTACCGGCACAGGTAGTTCCCTATCTCCTTTTTGACAGAATTAAATTTACGCTTCTTCGTTGGCATTATCTAAGCTAAATTTGAGAGACAAGCAAATGCAGAGGCACAGGGTGCGAATCACTATGAACACAAATCTTAAACTCCTCTCGGTACACCTATGGAATGCAAATGTGAGCGAGATTACTACCAAGTAACCTTAGTCACGTCAGACGAACAAAATGTCAGCCACCACGGCGTGCATGGAGCTGCCTCTTTTGCTTCTCCCCTCTTCGCAACTCCATTCAGTAAAGTAAGGGTACTTGGAAAGTGATCTTGCGCATATTTGCATTCAAGGGTTGGAATACGCCGAGGCTCGTGCGTATTTAAGTCTTCGAACTACCTCGAGATATGCAACTAGTCTCTGGCACATACATGAGCTGCAATGCAGGAGCTGCCTTGAGAAAGCTAACTAGGTACCAGGATGTAAACGAAATGGCCCGAGACAAAGGAGCTGCTACACTGTAAGGTCCAACTCGGTTCCAACTCTCGTTGGCATTATAAGATTTAGTACGATTCAGCGACGTGGACTAAATTAACATAGTGTTTTTTCGGAGTGATTATTCACACGCTGCCCCATTGAAAATGCATTAGGTTGGTTTCCGTGTGTTTATCACGGTGAAAACAAAACACTCCTTTTAGGGAATGCTATACCTGTTTTGGGTGTAAAACTAAAACAGGGGTAATGCGTGTTTTAGTTATTTTTCAAGATAGACCTGTGTTCAGCCACATGATTTAAAAGGTATAGGCGAGAGCTTTTTATTGATGTAGCTGAACATACGTCTATCTTAAAAGACAGCAAAAATACGCACTACTCCCGTTTTAGTTTCATACCCAAAACAGGTATTAAACTCCCTGAAACGGGTCTTTAGTTTTTACTGTGAAGTCCCCCTTGTATTAACACAAGCGTGCGAATAGAAATGACCTTTTTTGTATTCTTTTTTAATTATTGGTCAGATGGTTTAGTGTTTGAAGCCAAAGTGCGTGGGCATCCAAACCAGACAGTGAAATATTACCCTTCTGGCCAACTTTCAACTTCTCTCTGTGGTACCTCAACTATAATGAAATGGTTCTAATTTCGCTGTGATCACTGTTTATGTTTTTGCTCTCGATATGTAACTCGTGCCAGTTTCCTATTGACAGCTTGTTAACCCAGTGTTTGCGCTGGCTCGCTGCCAGCTTTATCTTTGATAATTTGCTTGATTGCAAGAACGCCATTAAGGTGATTGGCCACCGCTCTTTTTGTTAACAAGTGGATGACTTGTGTTGCAGGACCGTCATGCCCTGGGACAGTTCGAGCCCGAAGAAGACGCCAGTCAGGACTACGAACTCCTGCAAGGCTACGAAAATGGAACCCACACTGTCCTGCGGTTTCGTAGGAAATATGATACGTGCGATCCACATGACTTTCGGATAACAGTAAGTGACGTTTTATATGATTTGTCTCTTAGCTTACTACATCCCGTCTTCCTGGGAGGAAAAAAGTCGGATTATTGTTGTGTCGCGACGGTAAACTTTGTGTCTAAAAAAATGTTGGTTTGGGATACAATGACGAACAAATAATGCTTAGTTGTCAACCCCCCATAAAAAAACTATTTAAAAAAATGGTTGAGTACATCAACAAACTACTTACCGTATGAAACAAATCACCCCTTTTAGGGAATGCTGTACGTGTTTTGGGTGTGAAACCAAAACGGGAGAAGTTCCTATTTTGGTTATTTTTCAAGATAGACCTGTGTTCAGCCACATCATTTCGCTGGTCCCTAAAGAGAGCATGGTATCTGACAGCGTCGGGACAAGACCCTGGTATCTCGCCGCGCCACGGAAAGACCATGCTATCTCGCAGCCTGTTCTAAAACATGGTTTTCGG
>Ga0058701_10005022_pt1 | contig 10882 bp, 8 predicted proteins | sample AgamicOrMae_FD_97039 | JGI IMG/M metagenome (GOLD analysis project Ga0058701, IMG submission 97039) | Agave microbial communities from Guanajuato, Mexico - Or.Ma.e | ecosystem: Host-associated > Plants > Phyllosphere > Phylloplane/Leaf | place: Guanajuato, Mexico | collected 2012-06-04 | reverse complement strand
TAGGAATGTTGTCCAAACATTTTAAGCACAGAACGAACATTTTTAACCCACTGGTCCAATTTCTACAGCAGTTTTAAAAAACGAAAAAAAGTGAGTCCATACTTTTGACCGGTACTGTATATGGCCATATATATGAAGCATATATGATCCATTTTTCATGGGAGGTTAGGTTAGGTTAGGTTAAGTTGGGTTAGGCTAAGTTAGGTTAGGTAAGGTTAGTATTGCGGTTAAGACCTTTGGTGTTTGCGACTTTTCTCGTTTGGCGGTTACGGATTGGCGCTTGCGGCGTTGGCGCTTGTGGTTTTCGGCGCTTATGACAGCTACCCGATTTTCCTTGTCTACAAACCTTGCTCTATACCCGTACGAAATCCCGCCTATACCTGCAAGAAGCTCACTCGAAGATCACTTTTATTATACCCGAAGATGCACTGTTGTGTGTTACTACAACGTAATAATCACAAATATGCAGTGAACACTACAATGATATAACATTTTTTTCCCTACAATAAATCACTCAAAACCACTAACAACCATGCGCAAGCTCAAAAAAACATGCAAAGCAAGACTAATAAAAGTGCATTGTGCGAGGGAACTAATTAAAGCGAAGAACATCAAATACGTGGCGTGCATTAGCAATCATACTCATTTCTATCCAGATAATACAAGTATTTAGTCTGTAACTTTTATGACCGAAAATGCCACGAAAATTATTCTCGTTTGATCAAGATAGCTTCTCTGTAACCTTCGGTGCCGGTGAAGAGGCTTTGACAACACGTAAAACGCAACTGGCAGAAAATGCAATCTTAAAACTTTCAGCTTAGTCCTTATATACCGGTACCTCACATGAATGTTTCAAAGAGGGGTCACCAGAAAGTAACACTTCACGAGTTCCATGGCCTTTAATATTTGATTGCTCAACTTTGAAACGGAAAGACGCTGGGACAAAGGTGTCCCGTGCAATGTTGATGGACCACGCGGCACTGCGACGATCTCGTTTTATCCTCGATAGTCCAATTTTTCTACGAGAATAAATATTTCCTCGATCTCAGAAATAGAACACAGCGAGGCGGATTGATTAGAGCAAAATGGCGTTTTGAGGCGCAGATGCCTATGGACGTTCAAAATGCTTTGTTGACGGATTTTCTGAAGTGAGCACCTCACGTAAAAAATTCGAAGATCTCACACCTATGTGTGAAATTATTGGAAGTATTGTGTTTTGGTGACGAATACTCTTCTAGCCTCGTTAGTAAATAACCTTGCCTTGATGATAGTAACACGATAGCAGTGTGCGTATATACCTACGTTTATCTACCCTTCACAATAAACGCTATATTATAATAGGGCATTTTTTTAAACAACAACAACAAAAAACAGTCAAATGTTCTGTGCATCGAGCATTTATTCATGAGCTACATTATATTTAAACTCGGGTGACGAGAAGTTATTCCTGCTGATGTTGGTCTATAGACCTTAAACAATAGTAAGCCCCTGTGAATTTTTCAAGTGGAATATATAGAACCTCATGGGCAGAGAGAAGACGGCTTATTCCCATAGAGAGCGCTGATTCGTGGGATGCGTGAAACCAGCATACCTGATTGGTGGGATGCAAGCGTGACGAGGCAATTGACGCCTCTCTCTACGTGAGGCTCTCTATGAGTACGACTTTTAGGAGGACAGGTGATCTCTGACGCGGAAAATTTCTTCTTACGCTCATTCACTTAAGTTAGGTCAAGTTATTTAACAGGTTCTCCATTCGGTCATTAAAATGGCCTCCCATTTACGAAAAGTTGATGACCTAGACTGGAAATGAGCAGGATTGCCGCATGCAGTTTTTTCTGTGGAGTAGCAGCGTCCGTTTTGGTGAGTCATGAACCATAGACTGAAGATGAGAAGGGAACGAGAAAGGTGGTTTTGGTTTGTTTGTGTGCTCTGGCGTGTCAACAATGTGGGTGCAGTACGTTACCAGTGACTGAAAGGGTCGCTGTGTAGTCCACCTTGCCGGCTCCGTTGGCAACCTCACACGTGTAGTTGCCACTATGGTTTGCCGTCACATTAATGATAGTTAGCACGCTCGAGTAGGCCGAAAAGTCTTTGATTTGGATGCCGCTGTTGGACGTGTCAGAGTCGATAGCTTTGGAGTCTTTTGACCAGGTTATGGTGACGGGCTGATCACCCTGGGTCGTAGTGCACATCACCTGGGTCCGCATGCCCTCCTCCACCGCGTCAAAAAAGAAGGGGGAGATGCGCGGAGGCACTGCAGCGGCAGCGGAGCGGAGCGGCCAAGCAAGCCAAGGGCACAAGCCATGGAAACATCATGTCATGAGCATACCGTCCATGTCATGGTCACGTCCACATCATCGATAGACTGACATTAGACTAGGACGAGAGCAAAAAGGGAGAAGCAGTTCACAAGGCATGGCGTTCGCTTAACCCGTCCGTTGCACCTCCATCAAAACCAAAAATGACCCTCTCAAAAAGATGCTGCCTCAAAATATGTACAGGAGTGAGATCTTGGCGGTTTGCTTACGACTAGGTCAAACGACGACAAAACAAGAAATTTTCTCAATACCTGTCACAGACGTTTAAAGGACCCGAAAATATCTCTCGATTCTGAGTAATTACTATCTGAGTTCACAGAAAAGATTCACTTGATCTTCCAACACAGTCGGTACTGGTATACCTATCCCCAATATCTGTATATTGTTCCGTTGAGGTCAAAATTTATGTCCAAATTCTTATGGACTTTTTAAAACAAAAGTAAAATAATGCCTGATTTCGACAGCAAACAAAACCCCTTTTTGGAAAAAATATTCAATAGATTTTCGGAAAAATCTCTGAATCTACGCTGATAAATATCGCTGCAAAGAGATATCTTAAACTAGCAATAAGCTTAAATAAAAATAAGAGTGATTTAATTCCGGTTTTAAAATCTACGAGAAATGTGGCGAAAAACAAATTATCTAACAAGTATATGCAGATAGAACTATGGTTCAATCGAGGGAATATTACTTTAAAACTACAGAAATTTGCGGTCCTATAAAAAGTCTGAGAGGTACGACAATCAAAATGTTTGTTTTGCGGTTTTTGATCCTGGGTAAACCCTATGACGGCTTTTATTTTCTGTGGCACCCACAGCTTCATGGTACACGATGTTGTTGCAAGCGATAAAGTCACTAAAAGGCATCTGCAAAATGCACTGGTGGGAAGTTTTCCAAGGGTGGACACTGGACACTCGGGGGTAGCAAAACACACAAATATGAACCTGCAACCTTTCGCGAGGTTTCGGAAACGGACGTGCTGCCGAATGGCCTCCTAGATTATGTCGGGGTATTCATCGTTCACAACTACAACTCAAAGTTACAAACAAGTATTTTGTGTCATAGAATACTTGTGTGCAAGGTTTTGAAGCTTGAATGGCGAAAAGGGATGGTTGTAGGAGCGCATGGCAGGCGAAAGAATAATGAAGTAAGACGAACCAAAATGTTAGACTTTTGTCACAGCCTGGCAATACAAACGGAAAGCATTAACAGAAACTGCAAAAGTTGAAAACCACAAAATGGTAGGGCTGTGGAAGCCATGGATTACGGAACACGAACAACAGAAACACAATATGCACTGAAAAGGTACGAAAAAAAATCATGCACAGAAATAAGAGACTGCCAAACGCAATACAGCTGCGGTATGCTTCAGGATGCTTGCAAAAAATCCTTCATCGCCAAACGAACATTACTAAGGCAGTACCAATACCGTACATGTCATGTACTATTTCAGGAATCACAACAAAAATCGTCTTTTTTTCGCAGGAACCCTGAGGATACCAAAACTACCATTTCGTTCCAGCATCCAACATCTGTGGTCACAGACAAAACCAGAATTCATGATACCCCTCACACTTCTACAATTTCCAAACTCTTCGTTGAATTTGTGCTTCTTAGTGACACCTCCATATATCCTCGCTAGAGACTTAGTCCATTTGGAGTCAGACATCAAAACAACTAGTACCACGAGAGAAGAAGAGTGAAAAATGCGCGACATGATCGGAGAAGTCTGCGTTTGTTCTGTGGTCCACAGACGGATCCATTTCTGTGTGAAAACAAGGCAACGAAAAATAAAAGAAAGTGATGCTTTTGTATGTTGGTGTGGGTGCACGGTGTTTACCGTTCACATGAAGGGTAGCAGTGTATGTGACAGTGGCTGCTTCGTTGGCCACCTTGCACGTGTAATTGCCGGTATGTGCTGTGCTGATGGACGCTACGCTAAGAGCGCTGTTGAAGTCATCGTACTGACGTACGGTAACATCGGCCAAGCCGTGACCGGAGTCCCGGAGACCGGAAGAGCCCGTCACGGGGATCCGGTCTTTGAGCCAAGTGAAGTTCAGAGGCAGGTCCCCGTTAACGACCACACACTGAATGCTGATTCGATCACCTACATTTAGGTCCCGCGCGAATGCGAAAGGTGTGATTTTGGGAGGCACTGTTGGAAGCATACGGTACATAGTTGTTCAATCAAGTTCAGACTTAGCTCTTTGTTGGTGCCGCCCGAGCCCGCCTCTCTTCTGCTCAGGAACACCAACGCGCGTTAATGGGTTTCCTCCTTTAAGAACCATTAGCAGTTCGTCGAAATTTGGGGGCTTGTCGAGGTGGAATCAAGATGGATGGGATGAGGTTGAGGTGGGATGAGGTTAAGGTGGGATCAGATCGAGGTAGAATCAAGATGGATGGGATGAGGTCGAGGTGGCATGAGGTCAAGGTGGGATCAGATCGAGGTGGAATGAGGTCAAAGTGGGATAAAATCTATGCGGAGTGAGGTCGAGGTAGGATCAGATCGAGATGGGATGAGGACTAGGTGGGATCAGATCGAGGTGGGAAGAGGTCGAGGTGGGATCAGATCGAGGTGGGATGAGGTCGAGGAGGCTGAGGTGGGATGAGGTTGAGGTGGGATATCAAGAGAGGGTAATGTTGGGTTTGTTTTGGTCAACATCTCCAGTCCTCATAGAGACTAATCAGCGGAATGGCCCATTCGAGGACGAGGTAGAGGAGATCTAAGGTTGTGTTGGGGTCCAAGAGAGGTTGAGAAAAATTGAGGTCAAAAAAGGGCGAGGACGCATTGTGGTGAGATCGAGGTAAAACATGATCGAGGTTCAGATATAATTGGTTCGAGGAACAGTTAAAAGAAAAATGTGACCACGTGTTATCACATAAGCCCTCCAGACTGCGCCAAAAGAACACATCATTTGTACAACGCATAAGGCACAATCTAACAGTAAGCAAATTTCAAGGAATTGCTATGACTTAAAATTAAAAGAAAAAAAACCACAAAAAACTAACGTAATGGAGTATAAAACGTTACAGAGACGAACTGACTGATGCATAAATGAGAATTACAATAAGATCAAGTGTCGACAGACTGGGTGATTTACTATACTTTACTTCAAAGAACCATTAAAGATAAATTTGCAATGTCAAATACGTTTTAAATTTGGACCAGGGAATTTCAAAATTGGAAGTGATCACTAAGATTTCTTTAACGGTTCAAAAGTAGACCTCTAAAAAGAACGCAGTCGCACAATCTGACAACACTGCATTAGATGCACCTGTGCGGCTTAAACATGAGAAGAAAAGTCTTCAATTATTCATGACATAACTTCGTCCCCGAACTCGTTGATAACATCTGAGACGTAGGACTAACAGAATAACTCTTAATGTAAAATATTGGCTCATTGCTTCTTCCCCCCCCTTTTTTTGGCGAGTGGGTGTTACAATATTTTGACTACCGGTAGTTGAATGGTGTTCCAGGAAAAGATTTTAAAGACTCGAGGCTTAGGCTGGCACCAAACACCGAACTTCTAGGCAAATTAAGAATTCATTTATGACCCGAGACTGGCGATTCATGGCCAAGAAGACTGTTTCTGACTTCGTGTGTTTTGGATCGATTCTGAATAAGTATTCGATAGCTTGTTTGTCTGAGACACAAAGGTGCAATGTAAAAAAGTGAAAAGTGCATCAACCACAATGTGAAATGAGTGACTATAAAGTGTGTAGAAATAGAACGAAAAACGACAGGACCTAAATTAAGTGCTAAAAGTATGACAATCCACAGCATCAATGAGTAAGAAAGAGTTGAAAGGTCCACGCTAAAGGAAAGAAATTGATGAGAGGAAAAGGACACAAGGAGTTAAAGAAAATCTTAAAAGTGGACAGTAAACTTTTTCGCGTTTTGCTAAATCCGATCGCTTTTACGTTGACAAGTATCACAGTAATCATACAGCTCCAAAGCTGTACGTTTTTTTTAAAAAAAAATATTAGAATAAAAGTCGAAAAAAATCATTTAGAAATTAACAAATAAATATCTCCGGAACATCTGAAAAGAATGATACACCAAGGAACCTCTTTTACACGACCCTCCATTACACGACAGCTCTAGTTACACGACGTTTTCCATCAGTCCTGGCAAGAACTTAACAATGTATTTTCAACTTCCATTATACGACGACCTCCGTTAGCCGGCGTTCTTAGTAGCTCTACTAAACGTCGTCTAAAAGAGGTTCCACTTCAATTTAATATTGCAGTCCACAAATACACTGTTCGAAATTTATTTCTGGAGGACTATCCCGTACCGATTTTTTGATTGTTTGGGGGAGGGCCAAAATATGTTCGCTGCGATTTCTATCGATGTGTTCTCTGTGGAGACCAAAATACAGGTTTTTCGGCAATATTAGCTATGGACGCCTAACGTATTCATATGGACTTCACATGTGCTGGGCGTATTTAGGAGGACCCCGGTTTAGCATTTCGAACCATTTGCGACCCCATTTAAAGTCTTAGGGGAGCTTTGCAAGGCATTTTTCGTAAAAAAAATGCGATTGTCCTCCATTTTTCTTGAGTTTGGTTGAGCTTGCCTGGCCTTCGAATTGGTAGGATCCTTGTGGGGTTGCTCCAAGCCGATAGTAAATTGAATTAGATTCCATTTTTCTTTTTACACTTTTAAATAAAACAAGTCATGGCAGAGTTATGGCCAGTTTTCAAATATGATGTCATTTAAATGTAAAATAGGCCTATCGGCAAAAAAACGTGTTTTTGTTTTCCTTGTTGGGGGGCATTCGATAGCGTCAAAAACCGCAGGCGCCAACGCCGGCTACGCCAAAGTTCGTAACCGCCAAATGATAGGTAGGCCTATCATTTTATAAGTTAAGGTTAAGTTAGGTTAGGATCAGTAGGATTAGGTTAAGTTAGGTTAGATTAAGTTAGGAGAGGTTAGTATAGCGGTTATGAACTTTGGCGTTTGCGACTTTTCTCGTTTGGCGGTTACGGATTGGAGCTTGCGACGTTGGCGCTTGTGGTTTTTGGCGCTTATGACAGCTATCCTTACTTGTTTACTGGAGCCCTTTTTTTTCCTATAGCACCCAAACCATGTCTGACCTCTCTGATTACGTTTTTAAACCCATCCAAAAAAATCGCAATGGAATAGTCCTCCAGATGAAAAAATACTTTTTTTTCTCTCGAAAAGTGATATATTGTTTTTAAAAGGCAAGATTTCCTTCCCTCTACTTGAAACAGTCGCACTCAATTAGACTCGACGTTCAGTAAATAAAATATCCAGAAACGTGAATTTCCCGAAAAGTCTTATCGAAACAAAGTCCAACAGACCCGAGCGATAGTCTTCCTCTAAAAGTGAAAGGAGAGAAAGCCTGTACTCTTAGAGGACCGTAAAAAGCTCTTGTGAAGAAGAAACCTGTCTGAAGAGAATAGAGTTCACGGAATTTTTAAGGTTTTCTAAATAATGTGTGTTCACATTTTCGCCGCTTTATGAAAATTCACTACATATAGCGGCGCAAGTTAGTTGATGCTACGTTACTAATGGCTTCGTTGCGGAATGTAGAACATAAAGTTACAAAGTGCAGCCTTAATGACCTACTTTGCATTTCTCCTATTTTAAGACTAGATTGTCATGTGAACTTGAATAAACAGATATTGCTGCCTGACAGAGCGCAATTGCCTTCTCATTGTCAGTTACGAAGTTGACTTGCGCGAATACCCTATGAGGAAAATTCACTAGAGCCTTACAAATACGGCATGGGATCGATTCATATAAATGGAACATTTCATGCAGAACCCTAGTTCGGCCGCATATGTATTTGGTTGGCAGTGCGCTTCTAAATTTCAGTCGAAATATGTGCTAATGAAACATACTCAATTTTTTTTTGTGAAATCACGCTTAAAAAAAGCAGCAAAAAAAGTTTTTGCTTGAAAAATAAGATACATTATCATATCACTCTTAACGGTTCATTATTTGTCAGTCATTAAAAAGTTGGAAGCGTTAAGAAAGCGCAAAGCAATCTCTCCTTCGGAACGTTAAAACGTAAAGTGCAAATTGTCTTAAAAGTAAGCTAATATAACCATCATTATCCATGAAGGATACACTAAAATACAATGTAATGACAAAAACGGGGGGGCATTCGATAGCGCAAAAAACCACAAGCGCCAACGCCGCAAGCGCCAGTCCGTAACCGTCAAACGAGAAAAGTCGCAACCGCCAAAGTTCGTATAGGTTAGGTTAGGTCAAGTTAGGTTAAGTTAGGTTAGGTTAGGTCAAGTTAGGTTGATTTAGGTTAGGTTATGTTACGTTAGGTTAGGTTAAGTTAGGTTAGGTAAGGTTAGGTTAGGTAAGGTTAGTATTGCGGTTAAGAACTTTGGCGTTTGCGACTTTTCTCGTTTGGCGGCTACGGATTGGCGCTTGCGGCGTTGGTGCTTGTGGTTTTTGGCGCTTATGACAGCTACCCACAAAAAAAGGTCGGCGTTGCGCTTTCTTTATTTTTTTTCGAAAAAAAAACCCATCAAACTTGGAAATGACTCACCCAGCACTCTAACGTTGACGCTGCCTTTGGCGGGCGCGTGCGACGCGTGCTTGCTGCGAGCAGAACATGTGTAGGTCCCTTGGTCCCCGCCGGCGCCGCTCTGCACGCGCTCCACGGACAGCGTTGCCCCGTGGACCCTCTGCCGCATCGTCGACGGCAGTTTCACGCCATCTGCGACCGAAATCAACTCCAACTCACGCCAAAATATCGAGCCCAGGAAAGCCTTTCGAAAGCAACCGAGGTTTTTCTCAGAGAAAGCCAACCGCGATATCCTTATGGACGAAAATCGCTACTCAAAATTGAAAGGGATGTGTCTATTGACCCGACTGCCCCATATAAAATATATTAGGTTGGGTTCAGTGTGTTCAAGTCATCTCCCATTTCAATTGCATTTGGTTGGTTACGAGCGTTTAAGTCTCCCTATATTAATGCATGTCGGGGCCAATGGCAACACCCAAAAGCATGCTGGGCTAAGAGGTTATAGAGTAGGTTAGTTCATGTTAAGTTCAAGAGCTGGGTGCTGGGTGTTAGTTTAGATTCAATAATGTTCGATTGGGTATATCAGATAATGGCTACATAAATATAAGAATCCATAATATGAGTACCGCATTAAAAAAAATAAAAAAAAAAGATTCAATGAATTACATTATTTTGGCGCGATTCATGAAAACACCAAATACGTAAATACATAAACTTGAAAAATAACATATACGTAAACTTACAAGCATAGAAGGCACTTATGAAATCATAATGTAATGCTCCATATAAGAAGAGTTCAGACCCATTTAATAGGAGCCCCATCTAAATGAATAGGTAAGACTCATTATTAATTCGTTTCCATTGAGGAAAATTTAACGTTTCGGCGCCAGCAATCAATTGCGAGTTTTCTCTTTGAAAACGTCCTCCTATTTCTGCTTATTTCAGGGACAAATTCCAGTATTAATTAAGGCGTCCAATGAGATGAACCGCAAACAGTTGTGGGGCTGAATAGTGGGCAAGTTAACTGTGTCCAGATATTAGGAAGCAACGTTCCCTACTTCGCTTTCTAAGCGCTTTTCTAAGCCCTGTTGCATACTTGTAATCTTCCCCTTTGTAGAGCAATAACGCGATATTACAACTTGTGAGACCGTTAAGTCCTCCCGCCTTCGCAAGCGAAGCAGAATGGGTGACTTGTTCTGACCGCTCTTGTGGCCTTCGTCAAGCTTGCCCCTGATAACAGTCGAATACCCTCACAAAAACCTTACTTCATAGTTATTCACCGAAATAGGTCTGCTTTCATATCTGCAAGCCCTTTCTTCGAACAGAAATCCCGTGTCAGTGATTTCCGATTATTGTCAAACTTTGCTAATTGACATTACTTGTCCCATGATCCCTGGGTCGAGAATCCATAGCAAGACCATGCATGGATATCCATAGAAATCAATGGACATCCAAATGGATATCAATTAAAACATGTATATCCATTCGTGGATATTCATGTTCCACGGACATCCAATGTAGAATGTCCTTGCATGGATATCAATTTGGATATCCACACATTGCATGGAGATTGAAGATTTACATCCAAAAAACCATGAATATTCAAATGGATTACCGTGGATTTTTGGAAATCCATGCATGGATATGCTATGTATTCTCGGACCAGGGGTTTTATTCCACGTTGTTTTCATTTCAGTCAGACTTCAAATTACTCAAAAAAAAAAACAACAAAGAGGATTCTGAAGGGGAGACCACACCATACTCATATCGCAACAAATCGATGTGAACAGAGAATTTTTTCAGCCTGGGGTTATATCACTAGGAAATTTGTAAGATGAATCACAAAAAATATACCAGAAAAGTCAAACGCCGCTGAGAAAGATGTGAAAAAAAACAAAAAAAAAAAAAACGAACGAATGAGCTCGTGCGGGCTTGTAACAATCACGAACCTGAAGTGACATTATGCGAAAACCTTCGTGCCTAACTCAAACCGCAAATTTTAAATAAGATTTAAATAAAATTAGCGTGTTTTTTTCTTCTTCTTTGTTT
>Ga0058701_10005021_pt1 | contig 10883 bp, 9 predicted proteins | sample AgamicOrMae_FD_97039 | JGI IMG/M metagenome (GOLD analysis project Ga0058701, IMG submission 97039) | Agave microbial communities from Guanajuato, Mexico - Or.Ma.e | ecosystem: Host-associated > Plants > Phyllosphere > Phylloplane/Leaf | place: Guanajuato, Mexico | collected 2012-06-04 | reverse complement strand
CGTCCTCTTAAAATGGCTGAAACTTGACTTAATAGCTCTTACAAGTTTTGAATCAGCGATAAAAGTCGTTTACTTCATAGAAAAAGCCATCTAACCATCTGATATGGATGCTCTTTTGTTTGAACACAAAGGAAAACTTAAAGAAGTCTTTGTTAGACGTTGTGGATTTGTAAGATGGAATTTTTCCACCTTTCGTTCCTAAGCGGAGCGAGAGCGTATTGCGGCACACAGTATACTGGACTCCGGTTGCCGCGACTGTATACTGACTATATACCTATACTGGGTGTTCTTTTGTTTTCCGAGCGTGATCCTGTGACGAGATCGGCATTCTGAAGTTGATTTGAAAGTGGCCAGCCCGTGAATCTAATCGTTTTAAAGGCACCTCTTATTACTCGAAGAGCAATCTAAACTTTCTCCGGGCGACTTTAATGAAAAGAATTCTGATTTCGGGTGGGTGTCGGTATAGATTTCCGATAGAGGGCGTTCGAAGCAGCGAAAATTTCCTTGCTTGCTCCTGGCACGTCTATTAGAGATGTCCAGAACAATTGTTGCCCCTTGAGTTTGTCGATGTGTCTTGCTTTCATATCAAGTTTGTCTCCAAGGGGGAACTTGTTGCAAGAATAAATTAACTTGATTCGAAATACAGGTGTCCTATAATGTTATTTTCAGTCTAAAATATTTTTTTGTACTGAGCTTACTATTGGTTGGGTCTAAGTTAGGTTAGATTTGTTTCAATCGCTGGATTTTTTTTGTCTAAAATTGAAAAACCAGTATCTTGCCCGCCTCAAAGCTTACCCCTTCCCTCCAAACATCTTTTCTTTTTCAATTTTTTTTCCGTCAAAGTTAATCCGTGCTGCGCTTGCGAAAAAGTTGACGTGAACACTTTTTGGCGCGGTCTCTCAATATTGAAGGTGGGCAACCTTGCGAATATCTCAACTGCAGTCTGGAGGTCGTCTGCCCTCAAGACCGGGCCATGGGCGCTACTCTCCGCTCCGACTGGGCTGCTGTGCAGGCCACAGGCCAGCAGACCCAGACCCCAGACCCCAGACCATCCGGTGCGCTCGCTTTCCTGCCAGATCCCAGGATCGCGTAATCAACGAATCTCAAGGTACTTTTTAGGTGAAAGGTTGCCCACACTGTCAGGGGCAGATCACTGCAGCGAAACCTCATCTGTTGGACGTAGGTACACATCGAAGGCAAGTTTAAAATAAACGGTTTTCGAAGTCTAATTTGTGTTGAATGGTTCCTCGTTTGCCATGCATTCAGTGGAGAACCCGAGTGGGGCGAGTATTAGCCCAGCCTAACAAGCTAATCGTCACCAAGTCCGATGTCGAGTGGAGGTGTGTAGCGGAGGGGGGACGCAAGACGCTTTTAGTTTTTTTTTTCTTTTTCAATACTGCTGTTTAAATATTAAAGTATTATAGAACAAAAGACGAAAAGCATCGCGATATTGTAATTTTTACCAGTGATGTGAAAACTGCAGCGTGTTACATGTGGTAATGTTTTATCAGTGTTCGGATGGGTACGAAAATGTTGAATACCACCAGGAATTCAAAAAAAAAGTATAATTACCGATTACTATTAGAGTGCATAATTTTTGGAAGGTTCGTAAAATATTCGGCCTAAAACTTTTGTAAATTAATATAATAATATTGTTTTAGTTTTTGATTTAGACATTTATGTGGATTTTACTTTGGTTGAACATAGAGCTTTTCTCCCGTGGGAAATATATTAGTTCTGGGTCAAAAACAGACCACACGAATAAAATGTTCAATTCTAAAAGCTCAAGAGACATCAAGTTTAAGAGGGAATACCTTGCTGAATAATAAATTTAATCCACGAAATAACCAAAAATACAGTCGAATCCTTGTATCGTTTACCGTTTAGGACCTGTACCGCTTTATGGCCGATTTCGTAGCGCAGAGAACGTGATTTGGTTTATCAGTGAACTCGTCTCGAGGTCTCCGGTCTGGAAAAGAAAATGCATAATCCGACTGTTTTACAACGTCTTTTTGTCATTTTTTCAACGTTTTGAACCGCACCGGAGTATCCGGTTTCGGTCTGTGATTGCGCCGACCTCGGCGGGACCGAGAGACGCTTGCGTCACCTGCGCTACACCGGACCTGACCGGAGCGAGCTGGTCCGGTCCGGGCCAACCGGGCCTCCGGTCCGTCCGGACCAAGCTTGGACCGCCACGCCAGCAAACACCCACTAAGAACAAAGGATTCTTGTGAGAAGCGTTGTGGCCGCAGCGCAGACAATGCCCTAAAACGCCCTCTGATGAACAAATTTGTATTTTGGGTAGCTTCAGTTACGGTTTTTATTGTAAAAATACGATTGAGTTCCTTAGTTGTAAAAAAGAGCGCAACTTGACTCGGTTTGACTATTGGAATTATTTCATTTCGTATCAGGTTCAACCCAAAATTTTCACTTCAAATATAGTTCGCTGTTTTTGCTATTTTTTCGCAGTATTGATATAAAATACCCGTATTTGATTGTGCTTTAAAAGTGATACGTTCTTAAAGTTGAGTTGAAACCATCTTTTAATTGTGAATGTACAAAATTTCGTTTCAGTATTTTCGTTTGAGCACTTATTGTTCGTATGCATGCGTTGAGACTCGCAAAATGAAGTGATTTTAACGTTTCGTCTATAGGTTTTGCGCGCTGAAGGAGACTTTATAATTTTAGTTATTTGAGATTTCCATCCCTGCGGTGCAATCGTTGTTGGAAAATATTTGGGCGGAGGGACTCCTGGCTCATCCTACATGCCGCCTAAGGGCTCAAAAAAACTTAGAGCAAGTCAGAAGTGCGGAAAGAGAGTCCTTGAACACTTCAGAAACCCGACTTGGGAGCAGAATCTATCGGTACTAACAGTTACCATCGACTTCTACTAAACTATTGGAATGGCCTCAAACAAAGTACCGGCTGCCACGCGCGCGTAGTTTATTCATCTACTGCAATTGAGCGTGGTTGAGACCGCATTAACATGCTTCCAGAAAGCTGAATGTCTATTAGTACTTAGGGTCGCGGTTCATAAGCCTGAGTTCATAGAAGTTGATCCAGTTTTGTAGCCTTGTGTGATCTGCCATGTGAAAATAGAAATTACGTACAAAATAGCTGGTTTTAGTACATTTGATGTACGAACAAGTAATGCATTCGAGTTGAGCATGGTATCGAAGCTCATAGCAAATGCCTGGAAAAAAAAATCGCGAAAATTATTAGCGGCTTGTAAAAAATTACTCAGGGTTCCTCTCAAAACCAGACTTCGGCTGATGTTCTTCCGCACCAAAGTTAGCCTTTTCGAAACGGGAAGAATTTTGCGAAGCTGTTGTGCAAACCGATTCCTTTTTTTTAGGCGGGTGACTTTTTAGTTTGCTTATGGCTTTGGAGCAGGTTGTACTTTTCACTGTCGGAAAGTAACGTGGGTACCGAAGGAAGCGACCACAGCAAGGAAAAATCGAGAGGATGTGGCTGGAAGAAATTTGATCGGAAGAATAATTTGAGCCGGATGTGTGCTTGTAGCGATCCGGCTATCACTTGCCATCTCTTGATTAGATCAAGTGTGATTCCCTTGCGCAGACTTTTTTCCTATCACCGTTTCTGCTGGAATGGTCGGCCCACGGGGCTATTGCTCCACTGTTGTTGGCAGTGCTACTTTTCTTGCCTGGAAGCTTTCTTCCGAAATTCATTCATAACCCTATATCGTCTTTCGTCTCGAGCAGAATCAATGCTTTGTAAATTTCAGTTGAATTCTTGCATCTCCAGACCCAGAAGAGCGAAGCTCAATGCACTAGGCATAATTTTATGTAATTTAACCCAAGTGTCACCAAGCATGATGCTGCCGAGAAGATGACACCTTGGTGACTGCTGGTTTGACCGGATGCGAAGCGCACAAGGCATATGACAACCCAAAGCTACCCTAAATCTGCACGGTTTTATGTAATCCTCACACGAACTATTGCAATGTTGGGCAGGGAGGGATCACAGGTGTAAAACACATCCTTTAATACTGAGGATATGAATGACTCTCAGTGTGGAACGACCAGACTTACCTCAGTATTTTTAGGTCTACCATTACATCTACAATTGTATGCCAGAGCGTCCTCAGTGCCATCAAGTCCTTTGTGGCAATCATGGTCAAAAACCTTGAGCTGCTTCTTCATCTTCAGTTTCTCTTCCTGTTGAACCCTGGACTCAATTCCTCCAGTTGATTCTTGCATGGTACTGTATCGACCGTCTTATGAAGAGCATCGTCCTGCATTGTCCTTTACGTCGCTCTGCTTTCGCTCCGCTCGACCGAGTGAACAGAGGAGGTGGGAAATTTTGTCTTTCGAATAGATTGTTTCAACAGTGTTGTCTGCAGTCAACGGTGCGGTGTCCTGAGCATATTTGCTTATGAATTGGAAATGATGTCCGAAGCTTGTTCTTGAACATTACTGAAACATGAGAGGATCAATGAGCAATAATGCGTTATGCCTTCCCTTGGGGTAGGTTCTTGTCTTCGGAGTAGACTCGGCAACATGGCGGTTGGCATTGTCGTCACGACTGGCCTTTCATTAAGACGTCTTCTCGAGGAAGCTGCCACTTAACGCAGGACTCTAGCATATCCAATTGTCCAAAGTGTCCTCCCTCTTCCTCGCGCGCTCACATGTCGCCTATACTTCACTCTTAAAATAGTCGCAAGCACTCGCAGATTGACTGCTGAAAATCGGTACTCAGAAACATAGTCTATGTAAGATGTCAAGTCGAAGCTGCTTGAGGTCATCGCAAGATCTCCCCAGCGGAAGGAGACTTTGAAGGTTTTATTTTTATAAGCGAGAAGCAGGAATCTGCCACTCAAATGATGTACTTTCCACCTCCGGTCCGTCAGGCGGCCTTCGTCACGCCGAGTGGAGCGAGGCACAAGACTTCCAACCTAATCAAGTTGTCCCACTCCCTCTTTAACATGCCTAGTGCCTCGCTTCGCTGTTGCTTCCCTCGACTTGGAACGAAAAGTAGCTCTCTACTCTAGAGGTAGAAATGAATCCTAAAAAAGTTGGTAACTCGGATCCCTAATGCCACCTCGAGGCGAGGGCATTGCTCAAAACAACACTAATCCTCCTGGTGTATTAATGCATTTTTTACTGATTTCTCCGGTGGTGGGCCGAGATATGTTTGGTTCCAGACCTGCCGGAGGCATTTCCTCTAGAGGAAAAAATGTTGATTCTTCCGGAGATAATGAACGGCGCTCTGCGACCTCTCAATCCTTTTCGAATTAGTTCGGGAGATCCCATCTGTTCTTCGACTAGTTTTTAATTTGGATGCAATCTTGAATAAAGCCTGTTTTGTTCTGTTTCAGTGGCGGTCCTTCTCACAAAAACGGTCTTCTAAGAAACTCGAGGTGAGTTACTAAAAGACATAATTTGCAGGATACGTGGATTTGATTGTTCCCTTTGGCCTAATGCAGCACGCTATTGCTCACCCCTCTGGGGTTTACGAAAATAATTTCACACTCAGAAACATTGCATGTCTATCTTTCAATACAAGGTGGTTTTATTTAGAAGTTGGGTTTAAATATAAGTTTACATTATTGCGTAGTCCGTAGCAATGTGTTGGAAAAGTGGAAAAGTAGTTTATGCCACCTTTTGAATCTGCGATGCAGTATAGTACTCGATCTCAACGCCCAACGGGCGTTTATTTCCCGAGTTTCTCGGGGGTTATTGTGGCCTTCGTGATGCTGGAGTCTGAGAAAAAGTCACAAGCAGAGCAAAGCGATGGCTGGTTTGCTTTCTCCAGATTGCAACGTTGGCGGCGGCGGACGGCGGGACGGCGGCGGGGTGCCCGCCCGCCGTCGGCCGCCCGCCGTCGGCCGCCTCTGTGCATGGCCTTGTCTGTGGCCGTTGGCCGCCGCTGACCGTGTTTGAACGCCGCTGCCGACCGGCCCCTGTATCTCGCTCGCCCCGACTAACTTTGGCTTGTGCACACGAAGTCTCGCAACAAAGACTGACTAAAAGAATACGTCAGCGGATTTTTAACCAATTTTTGACTTATTCCGAAGGATGATGATGAGGTTACGTTTTATCGGCTTTCAAAACCATTCATGACCAACTATATTTAGTCAAAACTATAACCTTTAATTCAATTATCAACTTTCAGGAATTAAAGTTTAAAAAAAAATCGAAAAGAGGGGGGGCGGATCAGATGAGCTGTCTAATTAAATTTCAAAGATTTAAGGACATATTTCTTTTCGAAGAAGCAGCTTCTGAGTAAAGGTATTTTTATGTAAAGGTCAGTTTGAAATTCTGCTTCTTGAGGAATTATACGTCTTTGAAATTTATTTCGACGCTCGCGGTTGGCCGGTTGTGTTTCGTAAGCAGAACAAGGAAAACTAGATCTGTAAAATATTGAATTGATTTTAATTGTTGTTACGTGGGTAACCAAACGGATTTGTGTCCGAAAGCTTACTAGTCACCATTTGAAAGTAATCAGCGATAATTATTTGAACGGTATTGCGTGAAAAGGTATTTTAGAACTAACAAGCTCTCAATTTAGGCAAAATTGCTGCTGGGGAATCAAAAATACGCAAAGTTAAAAAAAAGAGAGATTGTTTTTGTTTGGCAAATATTTGTTCTTGGCCGGAAATAGCCGATTAGGATAAACAATCTTGCGCAAGTAAGCAGATAATTCTAAAAAAAAATTAAAAAAAATATCACAATGTTAAGACATTGTAAAGGAAGTATGTGGGAACTAGTTTATAGATCTTGTTTATAGTAGAGTTTCACTATTTTTTCTTTTCTAAACTCTCGCTAAGATAGTTTTGTAACCTTCCATATAACGGGCAGATGGTTTCATTACTAGAAAAAAGTTATATTGCTATTTTTCGAAATTACAGACCTAAATTCTTTGTCTAAATTCAGACTTTGGCAGTGCCCTAAACTGAAATGATGAATGAGAGGGACTAAATCATTTTTGAAGCGCTAGTTTAGCGTTAGGTTCCAAACCAACGTCCCTGGACACCTACGGATTGATTTGTGGGCACTCTGTTAGGGTATCGGTAAAATATGATTTTTTAAAAAATGTAATATTAAGCGCCCTACTGAACAGATTCTGTCGCAGCGCGTCATATTTCTATGTCTTATACTGTAAATCACCGAGCAAATACTCAAGTTATCGGTTCATTTGAAAATAAATTCATGCGCAAAAAATAGCCCAAGCGCAATTTTCGACACACTTTACAGGTCAGTGGCCGATAGGGACTTAATTTTTCTTGCTTGTTTTGCTTTAAAGCTTATCTTTGAGGTAGTCTATTATAATTTGACTTGTCAACTTATCGTAAAGCGTTGGCTATGGTTGTTGTATGCGGAGCTCAAGAACTTTTACCCCGGCCTTGCAGGAATTGGCGACTTTTTTTTTTAGGTTAAGAGCCAATTTAAAAGGTGAGTCGAGCTTTAAAGTTGTAAACTTTACGACCAAATATAATTATATCTTGGTATTATTATTCGGCTGACGGTAAACCAACACAATCGTAAAAGAAAAGAAAATGTCACTGAATATTTTATGCTGCGGGGTCGTTGCCTTTACGTAAAATAATCCTCAAAATCTCAGAAAGCGAGTTTAAATCACTACCAGTTATATCCAAATTAGGATGATAGGCTTTTGCATGGAATACTTCTTTCTTTGCTGTTCTTTTGAAGACAATCATGTGAAAGGATGTTCGACTAACAATTCATTTATTTTGAAACTCGATTACCGTTAGGCGGGAATACTTGAGAAGAAGAGTTATTTAGTTTGGAAAGTTTGGAATCGAAAAAAAAAAAGACTTAAAGGCTGTGAATTGCATGATGCGACAAAAATGTGGTTTCATTTTTATTCGTCTATGGAAACTGTTAAAAAACTTGCCTATTCTATGCTGAGCTGTTATAAATAATACCAGAAAAGCGACCTTCTAATGTTGTTTATAGCAAGCATTAAATCAGTTTTGAAACCCATTAACACTGTTTCGAACCAAACACGCTGAGTTGCGTGTGGAGTTAAGATAAAATTAGTTACTGTTCACAGTATTACAAAATTTCAATAAAAGAAAAAAAAGGCCGCCTGAATTTTGCCTGAAGCGAAAATTCAGTCGATCTCAAAATGTCCTTTCTAAATTTTTAAGCGTAAAAATCTGTTGAACTATTTTCAAATATCAATAATTTGCCCGTGTAGTGAGGTGGTTACACGAAAATGTTTTCAGCGTGAGCCGCGTTGAGTTCCTTTTTAGATAGCGAATTTAGCGCTAAATAAATATGATAAAAGTATCTCGCGATGCCTATTTCTTGGAAAACGAAGGTTAAGCCTTTGTGAGTCACTGAATATGGGTGCCGCCTCGGAGCCAGGCTGTGGTATGTCCGGTCAGCTCGGCGCGTTCTTTGCGAAAATCTGCGTCCGATTTTTTTTTCGATTCCGCTCCCACGCTCACAATCAGCAGTCCAAGGTCCTTCCATAACGAATCTTTGCAATTTATAACCTACACATCGTTTAAAAAAATGGTCCCTTGTTAATATCGTGTTCAGAGTCAATCCCCTTCGTTTTAATACTGTAATTATAAAATCCTCTTGACGTTGCTCACAACTGAGTAAAAGCGATTGTGATTTTATTGAATGGAAAAAAAATATGTCCATGTTTCTTCGTGTTACACGTAGAGTTATGAAAATTCTAATCAAAACTATATTGTTGATATAAAGCGTTTTTTATTTTTCGTAAAAAATATAATGTAGGTGATATTTTTCGCGGTATATTTTTTTAAACTTTATGGACATGTTACTTATTGAACTCGTCTTCCATTTATTTTTTGCGAATTCCTTTTCTTTCGTTCACATCCCGATCATTTATGACTTAATACTTGTTTGGAAAAATGCAAAAATTTCATTAAAAAACAAAAAAAAAACTTTGTTGATGGATTTTTAACTTTTTTTCGTTAACGTGGTCTATTACGAATCGGTCACATATGTTTTTGCCTTAAACCGGTTTGATTTCATTTCTTTGCCGATAATGTATTTTTAGACACATTTTCAAGAAGTATGAGTAAACATATTGCGGAAAAAAAAGTCTTCATTGAAAAAAGAAAAAAAATGCTTAGTCAACCGTTCCGAGAACGATAATTTTGATTCTTTCTAAACCCGATTGTTTAGGTCACTAAAAAACAATGTACAGTTTCCAACAACACAAGTTCTGATTTTCCGGATCGCCTAATAAATCCGTGAGATTTATTTAAATGTCTGTCGGTTAATAGTCGTCTGGTAAAAAAAAGAAGAAAAGTATCAATCAAAACGTGACATGAGCACTCTATGAACGAATTTTCCTTCATTTATGACCCTCCCTTTGAAAGGCCTTGATGGATGGCGCCCCCTCCCTCGAAATCCCTCCCTCTCTGCCACACCCTCTCCCTCCGAAATTGACTAAAAAGATCCCACCCTCTCGGTCTGCACCCCATTTCAACCCCCCTTTCCCTACCCCTGGTAATAACAAACCATCCCTTGGTGGCGCCCGCCTCAGTTTTGGAACCCCCACTCCACCCCACCCCATCCCTCCCTGCCAAGTTATTGCGTTTTAAATAATATCTGAACAATACCTTCCACAAAGGATGTAAAATAAATGAGTCTACCACGTGGGATATATTTTATAGAAATATTAGGTTCCCTTTTCACACTGTTAAAATTACTATCGTATTGTAAGTGACCTATAAGTTCAATCTTATAATTACAGTGTTGAAAACATTTTTTTTCAGGAAGTAAAACATTTTTTTTCAAATTCTTTGATAAGTTATCTCTTTTCCTTCGAGTCCTTTTTACATCGAGCGCTGACCGCTTAAACTGTTTTCGTGGAGTTGGATTTCTCGCCATTGTATATTAGAGCTTTTATTACTTGAAAACGAATTTACGATATTCAACGGCCTGTTTGGGTAAATTTTTCCCAGGCCTTAAGTGCCTTTTGTTTTGATATGCTTAGCTGGGTGCCAAAAGATAGAACACAGAACGTGGTGAGGTGTTTTGACTTTCGATTTTATTCTGTTAAGAAGAAGAAAATAATTTTAAACGCACGCTTTTTTTTATTTTGAGATCTGAAAATTTTAGCAGTGTAGTTTATTTAAATGGGGGTGAACTTGTTTGTCGTCTTTATTAGAGTCTGCTTAATTCTCAACCCTAAGGTATAATGAATGTTACTAATCACAGGATTACAAGTTAGCTCGTAAACTTAAACTCTGCCTGATGCTTTTAAGCAGGGTTGCCAATCTGTCTTTGAATGCAGTCCTGTGTCCCGTTTACAGGGTGGAATTCATCTTTGGTTACGCTGTAAAACTATCCTCATCAACCACAATTTTTTTATCATTTTCTAATTCTATATTTTGCCACTCGTTGCTCTTTTGAGGGGGGGGGAAACTTCCTTTTTTGAGGAACTAAAACAAAATTCCTCATTTTCTTCAATAGTTATCATTTCTCCAAGAAACTCTTGTGTTCTTGTTGTAGCGTGTATCTTCCTTGTCAGTGATAGAACTTAAGGATTGAACTCGAACCGCGTTGAGATGCTTTTTGCCTCGCTCCGCTCGTCTCGGCGACGTAAAGTAGTACACAAGAGGCAGATAATGCAACCTTAAAATACATCGGCAGTCCTGATCGCGGGCATAGAAAGGTGCTTCTCATGAACAGACCGCGCCTCGTAGTATCTCGAGTTGTCTGTTTTAGTAAACAGCGTGAATTCACCGCTGTCACTGCCCTATTGATTTAATACGCGGAGAGGGTGGGGGGGAGATCGTGCATCCATTCCCTTCAAGTTGGGCGGGCGGGCACGTGGGCACGTGGCTAGGAATCAGCTGGCCCAAGTATATACTAGCGCTTGCGCTGCTTACGCCGACGCCCGGCTTCGCG
>Ga0058701_10005020_pt1 | contig 10884 bp, 6 predicted proteins | sample AgamicOrMae_FD_97039 | JGI IMG/M metagenome (GOLD analysis project Ga0058701, IMG submission 97039) | Agave microbial communities from Guanajuato, Mexico - Or.Ma.e | ecosystem: Host-associated > Plants > Phyllosphere > Phylloplane/Leaf | place: Guanajuato, Mexico | collected 2012-06-04 | reverse complement strand
ATAAAGCTCGCAATCACAGAGGAATGTTTTAATTTTCGACAAATATTTAATGAAAAATGAAAAGCGCAAGAGATGTTATTAAATATTATTAATTCAAACGATCATCATGCTTCGCACTATAGTGTTGCTATAAGTAGATATGCGCGTTCAGTTCGTTATGGAACTGCTGCTTCGATAAGATTTTTTTATTCTTTTTTTTTAAATTGCTAATGAGGTTTGTTTTTTTTTCAGAGCGACCTCTGCCTATCATTTTAGTAATCGCATGTTTTTCATTAGTAAAACCTAGAACAGTTTTTTTCTTCTTTTTTCGCAACATTATGTCTATAGCCTTAACAGTCCATAACATTATGTCTATAGGGACCTTCAATGAGCGACATAAGCGATGCAACGCCCCGGTAAAACACACACACACACAGAGAAAAGAATAAGATGTACGCAGGAGATGGTACGGTTGCCTCATCTACCGCGGATCTTCTTGCGGAAATAAAATTGCGGGTCTTTGATTCGGTGAACGAACGGAGCAATATCGCTCCCGGGGCATGTTTAGACAAGCAGCGACGATTAGGAGCATGTTCGGCGGGAAGATTTGAAAGGTGGGAGAGCGGAGGCTGGACGCGTCAGGCGCTGGCGGCGCTGGCGGCGCGGCGCGGAGTGGCGAAGTCGTTTCGGCAAGGTGGCCCCGTATTTATACGACCACAACAGAGGTGACAGGAAGATACCTTTTTTCTCAGCTTACGCAACGGCCAGCTGCCTGCCACCATCCGACGCGTCATTCGTTAATCGATTAATTTGTGCCTATGGAATACTATAAATGGAAAACAATATTTAAAGCTACCACAGTTTCTATGGAAAACTATATTTAAAGCTACCAAGATTTTTGTACTTTTTTGTGAAATGTTGGCGTGAAAATGTCAAAAATCCCGTATTAGTCAAATTGTTGGCGTAAATTTTATTTAAAATACACAGAATGTTTAAGTATTGTCGTTCAATCCAGATTTGGGAACGTGATCACCTTGGGGGCGGGGATAAGACGAATCTTACACAAATGTATGAGGTATACGGCAAAAGCTCGGAAATAGTTTATGTTCGGGGAGAAGTTAAGGTCGAAAATCACCATCAATGTGTTCACGAAGGACGTTTCCTTCGCAGAGGGTCCATCAGCCCATTATGACGGATTGGGTTCGATTCGGTGCCGAGCATGAAAGGGTCTTGTATCTCCAAGAAGAAAAACGGAACTCTACACATTTTCACACTTTTTTCGTTTTTTTTTCTTTTGTTTTTTTTTTCATTTTTATTCAAAATTGATATTTTCTAGGTTAATTGTCAATCTGAGTTATAATTGAATGGAGAATTTGAGTAAGAAAGGAAATATTTGTGCCAAGCGTATGTTTTCTACTTTCCGTTCGAGTAAGTCACAGTCACAAGTCCCTTGGAAGGGTTCGTCTATAGGGGTCAGTCGGGTCACTCGCCGTCGACAGCTTAGCCCAAACGCAGTTCGATGGGTCGTAGCCCAACGTCTTTGTCCGACCCGTCAACCGCGAATCCGGCTCATGAGTGGCAAAGAAGGTCATCCATAAATCAAGCAGGTATTTATTTACAGTCGCAAATATAATTCGGACGCAAGAGAGTCTGTCGTCTTTTTGTCGTCTGTCACAATATTTTCGCTCCAGTTGGTTCGTCAGGTCCTATACTAATCGCGCAATCGCTGCCAACTTAACGGCTTTTGTAACAAATCCTTCCCCTGCAACTCGCTAAAAATTAATTTCAAGCTTACTCCATAATTGGGATGGGATATAACGGAGTGGTCGAAGGTCCCTGACAGTTTTACCTGGGATGGGAAATCAACCGGGATTTTCGCGAGGACTATGAGTCGTCTAAAGCGATCGCTTATTCGTCCGGGATGACGACTTTAATCTCAGAAAAGTAAAATTTCTTAAAATTTGCTATTCCTATTTAAAAGTCTTGGATTTGTGAACAAAATTCAATTTATGACATAGAGACAGCCGTGAGGATTAAATCCTTCCTCCAGAACGCCCTTCTAAACTGCGCAATATTATTAATTAAAAAAAAACAAAAAAAAACAACATTAATTAAAAAAAATAGAGTTCCAAAACGTCACGCAAGAGAGCGGGATAGGTTCTTTCTTACGGCGAAGGAGCGCTTACGGTACGAGATGTGTGGGCGGTTGAATACTTAATGGATGATAGATAAAGTGGCCTCAAAATAGTCGTTGAGTGATTTCCGCGATGTGCCACGCGATGACGAGGCGACGCACTTTCATAAGCTGTCAAGAAAATATGTTTCTTGAAACAAGGATATGGGAGTTCAAGTGAAGGGCCGCTCTTCTCTCGAATAATCGAAATTCCGAAATTTCGAAAGACGGATTTGCAATCTCTTGTGTTGCACCTCTTGTCGCGAAGCCAAGCGACAGCGCAGTGAAGTGCACGGCTCATAACCTAGGTTAACAGTCACCAAGCCTGATATTACTTGATTTCTCGGCGGCAGCTGTTGTACCCTAACCTGCGTTAACATTTTTTAATTTACTTCCCTGTACTTACTTTATACATAAAATGTAATGAAATATTAAACAAGGGATAATTCTAAAAGCAAAACATGCCGCTATTCAATTGTACAGTGCTGGCGCAAAATAATGTACAAGTATTCTCACTGTGAAGTACCTTCGCATAGGCGATGACGTCAAAAGTTTGGAAGTCGGTTAGATACGCATTGATAACATTATGGACAGCTTGTTGATATCCCACGAACTGCAGGTGACAACTTCTTCACACAGGAAGCGGCTAGAACTAAAGCTTAAAAGATACTTAATGCAGGTTCGTTAATTTTTCAACTAAAATTTATACTAAGAAAATTAAAAAAGATGAGGAAAACGAAGACAATCCTTCGTCAAGTTAAATTAAACAATGACATTGAAGAGCTTTACAAGATCTGAAAAGCCAAAAAGTCAAAAAAGTACATAGCATTCGACAGTGCATTCGAATGCTATACATGATAAGAATAGCAAATCATACAAAAAACAGTTTTTTTTTTCAGGGCACAATATCAGTTGTTGAAACTAGCTAAGACGTAAGGTCAGATTCTCCTATGTCGGGCTATCGACGGGTTGGTTCAGTAGATTGGAGTACAGGTAAATCTGAAAAAGAATTTAGAGACGACCTCTTGATTCCCTAGAATGTAGGGTAAGGTTTGACCAACTTTTCGCTCAAGGGCCTGCGGATTCTAAGTTAGGCCAAAAAGAGGCCCCAATCAAAAAGAGTCTAGGCATTTCTTTCATTCCATAAACATCCCAAAAAAACTGAGCGCTCGATTAGCAATTTTCTCTTCTATCTTCTCACAGATATATCAAAACCATTAATTTTGCTTTGAAGTCCTCTTATACCCTGTTGCTGGTAAAAGTCTTGACCCTCTTAGCAACCCCCCCCCCCCATTTCTGCCCATAGGACTTCAAAGCTTTTGTTATGATTGGCTACAAAAAGTTTGGATGAAAGGAGACGAAGTTTGGTTAAATAGGTAATAAAATTGGGTTAGAATTTGTAATAAAATAGACTTTGTAATAGACTAGGTAATGAAATTGGATACCTCAACTTGGGTTAGGTTGGTTTTGGAAGTTGTAGTCAGGTTACGTTGGCTTAGGTTAAGTTAGGTCTGGATACATCAAGCTAGTGATTAAGAGATATGAAGCTCCATAAAAAAGGGGGGGGGATTCTTTAATATATTGGAATAAAATCGATACATCCCCCACTTGAAGACCGATGTAAACATTTTCATTTATGATAAAACGAGAAGCAAAGGCAAAGGTTCCCATGGTTGGACTGAAAGAGATGCTTCAAATTCCTATGAATATTTTGGCCTTTAAGACAAGATCGTCGCAGGCCAGCCGTGGTGGCGACGCACGCGGACTCGACAATGCACTCTGGGGTCACGGCAAGCCTCGGCGAAGCCGCGATGCATTAGCATGCGAATCTTTTTTCTTTTGGATTACATAAGGAGGGGCAAATCCCTTTCCTTCACTTGACACACCCTTTCATTCCCTTAACACTCGGATCTTGCCAACTTAAGCAAAAACTTAGGGCTGGTGCAACGCTATTTAAGGTGGAATTTTCCTCCCTTTGTGTTCAACCTTTTGTGTTCAACCTTTTGTTGCCAACCTGAGCGGAGTGAAGCACATGGACCGTTATCATTCCACATTAAGCGGCATAAAGCTTGGTGACGATATGTTAAGATAGGTTAGGTTGGATGCCCTGATACTCGCGGGGTAACGGAAGGTACAATAAGAGCATGCCATGCTTCATTACCTAGGAGACTGCAGTGCATGGATAGACCCGAGCAATGTGTTTTTAATAAAAACACAGTTTATTCGACAATATACTCTTGATTTTGCTCGAAGGTATGACTACTCAGAAGCGTACTGACTTGCGTGATTGAATGTTTATCCCGCCGTGTAACAGATCGGGTAATATCTGTAACCCAAAATCCTAACTCATAGAGGGTCACGTAGACTCGATATCTTTGATATTCTTTTAATTACCTTTTGTTATGTAGACTCTATGCAAAATACGGTTTAAAAATATTTAAGATCAGTTTTTGAATTCGCAATAAGTTATTTGACATTAAAAATATTAAAAAATCACTAATTTTAAAGAAATGTCATTAACTATTTAAACACGCTCTGTAAAATAAGTAAAAAAAATACAAGAACTGCCTCTTAAACAAAAAATCAAAAAAATCTAGAAGTTAGTTTTTAAAATCAGTCGCAGTTTGGAGGAAGGCTGTTCAATACATACGCCTACAGAATAAATGAAAAATACAATGCTAAAGCATATGAAAGAATAAATACTATATACTGTAAAAGGATAAATACTATAAAAAAGGTACAGGAAAAAAAATCACGCGGGAATAGCCACGTAATAGCCATGACAGAATGTAAGGGCGTACCCTGACAATCCTGCTATAGTGAGCACACTTAAATCTCTATGTCCTCACGTTTTTTTGTTGTTGTTTTTTTTCCCCCTCTTTGAGAATACACCTAACATGTAGATCAAAAGTCATCATGTCACCTTTTCTATACAGAATCCCATAAGAGTGACTTAACTTTTGATCTCAACTGTACCATGAGTGAAAGATTCTTTTGTCCAACAATTTTGCAATGAATACGAAAAGATGAGCATAAGGGCACATAGAGGTTGTATCACATGAAAATGAAGCTGTCACTGTGTGTGATAGAGTGCAGGTGTGCAGTGCACAGGGAGTCTGGGAAGAAGAAGCTCTGAGCCGCGTCTCGTCGAAGGGGCAATCAACGACGCGCAGCCGCCGCCGGCCGTGGCGCTAGCCGCCGCACCGCGCACCTCGCCGAGGTTGCGAGGGTTAAATTAATTCGTGGCCAGGCGGTCGCTCGGTCGCTCGCTCGGCCCGAGAGAAAGTATGATTGACAACAGTTCAGAGAATCGCGCCAAAATGAGAGAACAAGTTAAGGGCCTAGCTACTAGAGCCGTCCCGGCGCGGCGGCGGCCTGTCCGGGCGAATGCGGTCGCGCCGCCGGTCTCTCGCGCCTCTATCATTTAGGGGATCACGGGATCGCTGGCTGTTCCATCGACGTACGGATGTCAACGTGCCGCGTGTTGTAATGATGTGTAGCGTATCGACGGATGGTCGTTTCGGAGAAGTACTCGCTGGGGGCGCCGCAGTGGCCGAGGGCATCCTGCACCGACCTAAAGTTCTCTTTTGACCGATTGGTGCCCACGGCGAACGATTCAAAATTTATTATTACAAGTGGTTTTTACTTTCGTGATAAGGAGAAATTCCGTTCCTCATTTTGTCTTAAAGGTTATTTAGGGTAGATTAAAATCTTGAGAAATAAGTCAAAGTTACCGCCGTTAACGGGAAACCCACAAAAAGGGTAAACATGTTAGTCGCTGAATAAATGTTTGAAGAGGTTCGCGAGCAGCCTATTGAATTCAAATTGATCTGATGAGACGCTTTGCCTACGAGTGATGTTCTTTCGAGCGACGGTCGACGGTCGTAATTGTGTCTGCAAATAGGTTTGGGCAAACAATCGGAATGGAAAAAGCCGCAAAATGGTTGCGATATGTCGCGGAATAAATACACGTATTTACTCAATTTAGTTCTTATGGTGTGAAGACTTGATATGATTTATGCATATTAAAATAATTGTCAAGTCGAGATTATTCATTACGAGACACGTCTGCAAAAACCCTTCTAGGTATGGATGATGCTTCATTAATATGGATATTCTTTTGAAATTCGATGAGAATTGCATAAATTGGAGAGAAAATATTTATTACATTGAAGTACCGGTTCTAAGGGATCCCCATACAATTTGAGTTGATACTATTTTCTAATATAACGGAGGCACCAATCCTTTAAAACTTGTTGTTAGACATTACTAAATCAGACACCCCCACCCCCTCCCCACACACAAAGCTCATTTTCAAAAGAAAACCTTGGGAGAAACTCCATGCGACAACAACCAGTCTCGCATTAGACTTAAACTATGAAATCCCGCTCTTCTTCCCAATAACAAAAAATAAATAAAACTTTTAATGATTACTTAAGCACAAAGTACCTAAAAAGGCCTGTTAGAAAGAGATTGCGAAAAAAAAGGAAAAGAAAAAACGAAGCAAAACATATCATCTAATCATCGATTTCCGTTTGTAAAACAGCGGCAAAACTCGGCGGTACATGGGAACGAGGTAGTTGGTCTGCGGACGATTACAGTGTAAAGAAAATCTGGAACGATGTTTCTTATCGCGAGCGACCATCCTGGACTTGGACTGTGATCGGCCCTTGCTCATCGCTAGTTATAATGTGCTGGCGCCCGAGAAGAAGGGGGGTGGAAGGTCTCCCAGCGAATCGGCAGCTGAGTCGCGCCCCCCACAAGCCGTGCCGCCAGCCACCACGCGACATATATCACCAAACAACAGGTAGCTCAGCTGGGCTCTCAGCGATTCCAGTGTGGCGCTCACCCAATTTATACGAAGACAGAGGCGACCCCCCCCCCTCCATTGTCACTGTAAGTTACGGCTGTTACTGGCTTCATTACAATAAACTTACGCCGGCGTTTTGCAAAGGAGTTCATCGCCGCGACATGTATTCAAATTTCCCGCTCGGCAACAGTTAGTTAATGAATGGTTGATCTGACTCCTCAGCTGCCGTGCGCTCTCACTGGAAGATTTTTTTAGAGTGTTTACGGTGTATTCTTTGGATATTCTTCTACACTCAATTTGAAAACGTCTTTTTTTCTCTTCATTTTTTATTGTACTTTGCGTTCGAGATAGCAGGAGGCTTGGGGAACCTAACCTAACATCTTCGCCAAGTCTGGCGACGCTTACTTCTCGGTGGCAGTGTCCAATAAGCTGCATCAAGCTTAGAAGTTGACAATCGAAGTGAAGCACGGGCCACCTACCCTACGTGAATGCATGACGTTAATCATCTGGTTGAAATTAAAAGTTGTACCAGAGATGAGCATTAAAGAGATTCAACATTTGAAATAGAATTTAGATTTGTCCTTGATAGCATATAGAAGACGAATGGCGATGCGAACATGATCAAAGATAAATCAAAGAGTTGATTTTCGTATGGCCTCCCCTCTTTTTCGTAAAAAAAAAAAATTTGGTGATGTTAGTGCTGTTTCAAGTCTGATGCCACAGCTGCTTTAAAAAAATGGTTTGGGACTACCACACCAGCTGCACGTGACCGATACTTCGATACACTTGCAGAAAGTAATGATATCAAAAAGAGTCGCGCGACTCCTGTACCTATTATTTTCACCTTTTTGCGACGATTTGGGTCACCTTTGAAGTCATAAACCGGTACCTGCGCACACAATAAAAAGATAAAATATTGAAGGGCAGTCAATAAATATTCTTAAAAATACATTCTTATCGCGTTCACGATGAAAAACTTTTGCTGCATTTTGATTATAATTACGAAACATTGAAGACAAAATATATTCTTATGGGGAGTGAGGTCAATAAAAACTAGCTTAAAAAAGAGGTTTCTAAAGTTCAAACTCACATAAATTAGACCCGGCCAACATTTCCAATATTGGCACAATGTGATCAAGCATTTTGATTCAGCATTGGCCTTAATGTGAACCATCCTAAAATAAATTGATTCTATAGCACAGTGTGACAGTACTTTTTTCCGTAACAAGCATTTTTTATTCAAAATTCGGCAAGATTGCTCTTTAAACATTCGCATTTGTTTACACATGAAACATCATCAATACAGGCCTCGTCTGTTCACGTGAATTAGAAGCTATCTTGTTCTGTGAGTTGGGCCGTCGCGTGTCAAATTTGACTCGAAATGAGTCATAAGGCGCTGTTAATAGCTGTATTTGGAACAGGTACCCAGCAGGCACCTTCACGCACGCGACATACGTCTGCATTTGGACGCCTCATTGCCTGTAGTATCAAAGAACAACCTGCTTTAAGAACTAAGCAAGGCGTACTTGGAATAAGATTTTCATTCAAGAGTGCAAGTTACTGGTTCGAGTGCTGTTACAAGTTCATTGCGATTACAACTTTAAAGTTATACTTTTCTACCTCCTGTGCTTCGAATTTGGTTGACTACGTGGGTAGACAGTACCTTATCTAAATCTACGAGGTGGTATGGCGTTAAGACTTCTAATAGGATAAAATATTAAACCAATTTGGAATACAATTGGTGGAAAAGACAGCCTTTAAAATTCAGAGTATAGAATTAGCTTATTATTCACGATGAAACTCGTTAGCTTCGTAAAAAATGTTCGTGGTCCTTGAGGGTGGAAGATCATTCTTGTATCAACACAACATTTACAGTGAGCGTAGGCAACCTCAAAACGTGCGAGTACGGCCGGTTGCAGGGGGTTGCTCTCCCATCAGCGCAAATACAGTCGGAACCAATTGTCGAGTCCTATTCGACACCCGTATTTTAATAGTTACGTTCGATTTGGACAAGGAGTCTTATAATAATACCTTGATTTTGAAAGGGTTTTATTCTATCGGATTGCGGGGCCCTCATCAGCTGCTGGGAACTACTTTTATCATAAGATAAATATGTTCACATTGTTGCTCGCAAATCATTCCACGCTTTGCTATGACGCACTCATCTGTAAACAACGTAAAAAGTACGTCGCTTTTGGCTAGGTCGCCGTAAAACCATTACTTTGATTCTTCTTGATATAACCATATTAGAGAAATATCAATCGATTAATTTGCATGAAAATTTTTGTTCAAAGTTAAAAGTTTCGTCTTCGTTTTCACCAAGATGCTCGGCATCATTGCTAAATAAACGGCATCATAGGCACTGACTACAGCCGACAAACGGCATCACGCACGTGACTCAATCCAAGTCAACGTTATGTAGGTTAAAGCAGCCCAGCTTAGGTAAACCCAAGTCTAACCCCATTAAGGTTAACATAATACGTAAACCTAGTCTTGTTTAACCTAGCCTAGTTTAACCTAGAGCCCTATAACTTCGTAGAGAGGCGCTAATGGTGTCCCCTACCATGGGGGTCGCCATGATATGGGCACAACGTATTTCTTACGGGCGAACTGTGCTCAACATGGCGGAGGTCGAGCGGTGGGGGTTTTATTTGCACCTCTTTACTAAGTTATAGGGCTCACACTCTAAGTTTTTGGGGTTAATTTAACCCCCAAAAATAGGGTGAATTTAATATGCAATTTTTTTTACCCCAAATTCGACTTTCAACCACAATTGATTCAACGGTTTGGCAGGGCAGTGAACCTCACCGAATGGGGTAAATCATTGAAAGTAGCCCCCAACGAGGTTAAATTTGCGTCTACTTGGCTCTGGTCTTCATTCAGTAATCTATTTGGAGAGCCTACAAAATCATCGTTGAAATTCATACGCAACAAAATTCACCCCACGGGTTTACAGTAAAATTTAACCTAACCTAGTTTAAACTGCCCTAGTTTCAAGATTTGTATCGTGAATCCTCATGATAAAGTAAGAGATGATACCATGAACCTACTCATACTAAGATTAAACACAAGAGGAAGAAAATTTCACCTTTGGAACTTAAGAGCATACAGCGCATAGTTTAAATGTTTGAAGTCTAATATTTGCCGGTACGGAAAGAGTGTCCCCACAAGCTTTTTTTTTTCCTCTCTCGTTTGGAAAATGTCTGTCGGAAGGGGGCTCTTAGAACTGACAGACCTCCCTACTTGATGTGAAATCTTCATTAAAAGCTGGCTCAGACCATTTCTTTGGCTCGATCGGAATGCTCTGCACTCGGACAGCGTAAATTTTTCGGGGGAAGCCAATTATGTCGGCGGTTCGCACAGGTATAATGCACCGCGCCACGGCGGCGGTGGCGTTGGCGGCGGCGCTGGCGGCCATGTGCGCACACGGAACGGGGACAGCATCAGCGAAGTCCCACCCACGCTGAGGCCGGTTTAGCATTCCATTGTGCACCGGGAAACAAAAACAAATACTGTCCTCCGATGGGACGTTCTTTTTCCTCCTTCATTACTATTTAGATTATCTCCAACTGGTGCCTTACTGCTCTCGCTCGTTCATTCTTCTTTCCAGTCAACCTTACGCGAAATATATCGCAAATATACTCAGACAAAACGCAAAATACGACTGAAAAATACAGAAACGGACAAGCAGAAAATTATTATTTACTCGTACTTTTTTTAAAGTGTTTTGTTGAAAAGATATCTTGAAAAGGTCAAGATCAAACATGTAGTTTTACTGTAAATACACACATAAGGTAGAGATTTTCCTCTTGTTGAAAAAGTATTTTCAGAGGATATCAAGAAAAGTAAATGGTATAAATCAAATATCGAACATCGAGGGTGGAAAGGGGTGGGTGGGGGTGAGTTTGTGGGTCTTTGTTTT
>Ga0058701_10005019_pt1 | contig 10884 bp, 5 predicted proteins | sample AgamicOrMae_FD_97039 | JGI IMG/M metagenome (GOLD analysis project Ga0058701, IMG submission 97039) | Agave microbial communities from Guanajuato, Mexico - Or.Ma.e | ecosystem: Host-associated > Plants > Phyllosphere > Phylloplane/Leaf | place: Guanajuato, Mexico | collected 2012-06-04 | reverse complement strand
TGCTGGTCCTTTGATATTCCGGAACCTTTGATTACCTCTCGTAACATTGTAAGCTCCTTTTTCACAAGGATGATACTTGTTCGCTTACAGCAGTAGTAAGATTTCATTAAAACCCAAATTGATTTTTTGCTAGAAGCCTTTACGCGATAAACTTATCAAGAACACGCTTCAGACAGAGATGGAGTTCTGACTGTGCTAACACTAGCTCAAAAGCCTCACAGTCGTCTTCCTCCTTTTTAAAATGGATGGAAAAAAATGATGTGTACATAGACTTGGAACAGTTTGGAGAATTAGCTAAACAATGTCTCTGCGCTCTGCTTCGCGTAAAGTAAGGCAATACGCAGTAAAGTTAAAAGAGTTGGACTTCCAATCCCTTGTTTTCCATTTTCGTCAAAAAGCTGAAAGGAATGGCAGCCACCGCTCGAACAAGGCATGTAAGCAGGTTAATCAAGGTTAGCCAAGAGTAACCCAAATGTCACCCACTCACTTACCGGTTACTTCTCACCGGCAGTTACTGCCACCAAATAGTAAGTTACCTGAACAGTGTTGCAAGATTTCGCGTTGTGTTAATTTTAACTGCGATTAACTCACAAACCGTAAGAGATAACTTAGCACGTCGGGTATGTTTTGGATCTCTCTTGGCCTGAGCAATTCAAAAATGGTATTGATTATTGAGTTATATTTCCTGGTTAAAAAGTTACCGGCGTTTAAAAATGACGGAGTCCCGATACCTGGCACTACTGTACCTGAACCAAACTTTGCTAGACAGTGACCCGACCTAACCTGGGGAGCATTTCCCACGCTGTTGCATACCGTGAGTTACGAAATATTGGTCCAGGGTGAAACACAAACGGAAGAACTGGTCACCTCTCAAATTCACAACCTTCAATGGCAAACTGGACAAAAAACTTTACACCATGGAAATTATGTGGAAGAAGACGTTTGGGCTTAAAAAGGAAATTCTGTGCGGGAAAACCATATCAGAGAGCACCGCTGTTGAAAAATGTACATGTACTATAAGATCGGTGTCTTTTAATACAACTGAGCTAGAGAACTTTCCAATGTGCGAAGTTCCGTGCTGGAAGACATCTGGGTTTTGAGTAGAACTCTTGTGTGAGAATACAGTAATGAACTCTTTTCTCCTTGTCCTACTTCTTCTGTTCTGGAGAACTTCTGTACAGAGAAACGTATGACAAAGAACTTGCTGATTGGAACTACCATGTTAAATAAGTTTCCTGGGGCAGAAATTTTAGCTTGCCGGTGTGAGACTGGAGGCTAGGCAGCCAACGGTCCATTAGTAACCCCGCTCCACGTAGGCTTCTAGTTTTATCTTTTTATCATCAGACTTGCAATAAAGTTGTTTGGTCTTGACGCTCAGTCCAGTCAAAATCATAAATCACTTCTTTTATAGAGTCGGCCAGGGCATACCCCATTCTCGCACGAGGCGGGGGCGCTTCACTCTCGCTACATCACTCTTCACCCCATTCTCACCTGTCAAGAATTTCCAAAATCAAACTTTCGCTGAGATAGGAAAAGGCCTTCAAGCTTGGAACGAGAATGTAAAGATTACTGTTCGTTGAGCCTGCATACCTACTCGAAGTGCAAGTTTCTTCAACGCTTTAGGCTACTTCATGCCCTCGAGGATTGGCAGAAACGATCTGTGCCAAGGGAACGCTTTTTCTTAAAACTACAGCTGTGAGTTCTGTCTTAGATTTTGTGTGTGTGTGATTGAGTGAGTGTAAAATAATGTTTTGGCAACTCATACGAAGTATTTGTATGTCAATGGTATTTAGCTTGGTTGATATTTTCTTAGCATTTTTTTAATGTAATGGAAAAGGTAATTATTTGCTTGTTGAATGAATTCAGCTCTTTGAGTATCATTGAGTAATATACAGACTTTTAATTTATGTATCTTTTAATACAGGCAGCTTTGCTGGCAGGAAGATCTTTTTTTTTTGGCCAGAAGTGTCACCTACTGTTACAGGTTTTGCTGTCATCCCCATCAATCGATAGGAGATTGCATTTAAATCGGACACCCTTTTTATTTTACTGTATTTTTGTGATCCGTAAAAACATTAGTCCCATTTTTTCAGTTTCTGCGCGGAAATAGGTGCAAACATCTAATTGGCAATATTTATTGCTCTTTTTTGGGGGTACTATGACGGATAGCAAAACCACCCCTCCCAACCTTTTTGCCCTTGGCGCAACGATTTTCGTTCCGGGGAAATTATTTGAATTCGCCACTGCTTCTTGGACGTCCAAGGGGTAGACTTTTCGCTAGAACGCCATTTGTCAATGGTGGCAAGAATTGGAAGCCCCTGGCTTCCGAATCTCAGCAAAAGCTACCGTCGAAATCCCTCCCTGGAATTTCCGAGACACTTTGGGGAAACAGAGTGAATGTCGTGTATCGTTTCAAAACGGTTGAATTCAAGGCGGAGACAGGAAAATAACATTCAGTCTTAAAGGTCAGATTTTACAACTCCTTTTCCCTCCCGGTTAAACGTTTCATCATGTTATGAGAATATCCGACATGCAACCACGTAAATTGACATGAGATGTTTTTTGGCCTTGTGCCTTAGTTAGCTATTGTTTTGTTCTGAGGTTACCAAGCGAGATGCTGCTTATTTCTTAACGGCGAAATGCTGTGGCCAGGGATTTTGTGCCATCAGGCTTAGCAGCCCACAGAGGTTAAACATAGTGTACCTCGGTCAGCTGTAACATAGTTTAGAGTACTTTCGTGATGAAGGCAGATTATAAGAGGCGGAACTTTAGAACGCCTCAGATAAACAGGAGAAATATAACCAAGATAAAAATGTTACCAAAGGACACCAAAAAAAGATTGAACGTATAATGCTTACAGACCGTCAACCGCCCTAAGTATTATTTAAAGATTGTCCCTTAATGGAGTATCGTAGCATCAGTTTGATAGATATGAAGAAAATGATCTGATGTTCGAGGTAAATTGATCTTCGTAGTCTAAATAGAGACCAATTTCATGTTTCCTTTTCACCCTACTTAGTCTCTACCAAAGTTGCATAACTGAAAAGAAACATCAGACAATTTAGTTATCAAAGTGGACTATTGCCACAGCCGAAATTTGATAATTTCTTCTTGTTTTATAAACCGCAAAAGTAATTAGAAATCCCTATTGCGTTCTGATTTCTGGGTATTTATATTTTGTCGAGAGGAATCGGAGGATGGTGTTACCAAGATATCATAGTTTAGCTAATGTAAATTTGTCCTTCAACTGAGAAATTTAATCAACGCCAATCAAAGAATTTTTCTCTTTAAATAAAGTATTGTTCTATATCTAATCAACATGCAAAAGAAAGGGCAGGGCAGCTCATTTTTTTCCCCCAGGTATTTATTGAGATATCTGCGGACATTTTTAAGACTAGGTCCAAGTGCGTGTGAAATCGCCTTGAACTAGTACTTAATGTTGCATATTTGCCAATGGTATTTGAACGGCGATGAGCATTAGATCAAAAAGTCCGCCGCACTGTCATGTCTTGGTTACAGTAGAAGCATTGTCAAAAGGCGGGAAAAAAAGCAGCTACAAAATTAGGATTGGTCCGTGTTCAGAATGAATTTTTGTAGACGTAGCATTTGTGCTGCCAGCGGCTCTATTAATGAACTCCCACGTGCTTGAATAACTGAAAATGACGATGGCCTATAAGATTTGCCGTCACCTTGTTGTCATTAGGGAAAATTTCAAGTCGATTGCACATGTTGAACGTTGAGGTAGAATCAGTATCTATGGAGCGACGACGAAAACTTACAAACATACCCTCATACTTTCGGACTCGAGTGAAAATATAAAGCCCATCTCCAAAGAAGGCGGGCAACCAGCTTATTTCTATTTTGTATTATTTTTCTTTTCTAGACTATTTTTAGAATTACTGCGTGTCACATATGTAAGAATTTACTTAGAAACAGTATCTCATTTCAGGTTGGAATACAATTCCTGTAAACGATTTGGAATTGCGTTGAAAAAAAGCGTCTTTTTGTAATTATTTGAAAAAGTAGCGTTAGAAAAAAAAAATAGAGCTTCTCGGCGCCGGAGAGAGTGACAATTTTTTGACGAAGCATTTGATAGCTGTCGAAGAATAATTTCTAGTCAATTATTTTAAAGATAAATCGTCCTTATCGGTTCTGTACCTTTTAAAGCGATCTTAAAGATGATTAGGTCTGTATATCTTTTACCATACTAGCCAGAATGGTGCAAGGTATGGCCTAGACCAGGTTGGAGGTGCGCTTTAATGCTAAAAGGTGGTGATAAACAAACCTACTTAGTCTGGAGATATTTATTGAATTTCGTTAGAATCTTAATACTGCAGATGACTTACTGAAGCTTGGTAGGTCCATTTTCAAGCTTTTGATGGCAGGAAAAAAAATACTAGGTTCCAAAGTATTATTTTATACGCTCAAGGGTTCAAAGGTCTGTCCATACACGATATTTTTCAAGGCAGAGAATTTTTCTTGTTACTACCACCCATTTCTTTGCCTTTCATGTGTTGAAGTGATTTTACTTTGTGTGTTACTAATATTTCTGAAAAGTAACAAATCAGTGTAACATTACTTTCCAGTACTGTAGTGTCCAAGATTAAATGCTTTACAGCAATATTTATTTTTTTTCGCTACGAAAGCCATTTCATTTGATGCTGATGTTGATAGATTTATCTTTAAAACAAGCCTTTACTCATGTTCGTGCATTCCCATGGAACAACAATAATATAGCCTACATATAAAACAATACTAAAAAATACTGGTATAAACCCAGCCAAAAGTGGCTCTCTAAAGGCAAAACGAGTCTAAACCACCTTGAAAAGTGGCTTCTGATTAGATTTCATCTCGGCTATAAGACGTCAAGCCACTCGTTGAAAAGCGTCTTCACTCCCTCCTCGCTCCTTCAACACGGCTGCACCAATTAAATAATCACGTTTCTTCGAATCCAAATTAAATTCGGATTCGTTATAGCTTATAAATGGACCTTGGTGACGGCAAAAAGATTTCTCGGCGAGTTGACGCGTACTAAACACGCTAATTTGTTCGCTCGAATGGCGAATTATATCTGATTTATTATTTATTGAGTTTTACTCTATAGCAACTTTCACCACGTTCGACAATAATCACCAATCAGAAAGCAATAACGACAAGTCAACTCACGTTGGTTTCATTAATGCACAATGAAGATTTAAAGTAGAGTGAACCTACATAAAATAGCCTACATGAATGGTGTCGTAGGTATGTCCAACTTATTGACCTTGAGTATGCGGTTTTATGTCATTACTGGTCAGAATATAATCGAATGTTGGACCATGGTTCACGATTACCTTAGAAGTAGGAGAATTAATCTTTGAAACTAAGAGAGCTTTTTGTATTCGAATATAATCGGAAAGGCTGAGCAGCAAAGAGGTTCAGGAGGGGTTGTTGCCCTGACAAACGACTTAGGCTCTCATAAGCACCAATGAAATCCGAATTATACGAAGAGTATTACCCAGAAGCCAGTTCCAATTAGTAATAAAGAGGACATCCTAACCGGTCCCCTATTAAAAGTACCAGCCATTGTCAGTCGCTCCAGAAACAATCAAGTGTAAGTAGTCATATTAAGTAGATCCAGTGTTGCCAAGTAATCTCTTTGCTTTCTCTCTGCCGCGACCGAAAAAAACCTCTGAATTAAAAAAAATCCTCTGATTTCAAAAATAACACATTTTGTATGACATTCACTGAAAATTGAATGTCATTTTAAATTTTATGCTTTTATGCCCTAAAACTCCAAGAGGCCTTTCAATTGAAGTCATCTATGATATCACTTGAACCCCTTACTACTGTTGTCTCGAGACGGCGGATCTGTCAAAATACTTTTTCCATGATTCCAGTGGATTACCGTGAATTTCCCCCATAATAACCTCAAAACTTCTAGGGCAGAGGGATTCTGAAATCCCCTAAAAGACAAGCTCAAAACCTCTAGGGCAGAGGGATACGTCTGTGGGGTATTTTCTCCCTCTAAGGGGCCATTGGAAACCTCTAGAAACAGAGGGAAAACCTCTGTTATGGTAACACTGATGAGTTGATTTGATGCAGTATCAAGGGATTTTGGCGTTTTTAAGCATTTACAAAGCTTTTTTTTAACGAAAAAGAATTATGTTTTTTTTACCCTGGAAACGTTGCAAAAATAAAGTGTTAGAGCTCTGTATGAATAATTATGTTTTTTTGTTTTTTTTTAATCTTTTTTGCTGTTGTGAGGGGTATATCTATGGTGGTTTTAAATAAAAACAAAAAAGTTTCTAGGATTAGACTTAGGGCGTTTCCAACTAGCATCACTTTTCAGTTGCTTTTTTTTAGTAGTCCAATTTTGAAACAATTTTTTCTCTTGCATTTATTTACATTAAAATCAGAAGACAACTCCACATCCGATTTAATTCGCTTAGGAAGGGGTCCATGTGCCCCTCTACACTGCCTCTCAGCTTTGCTCAATGACAAAAGATAGAACAATAAAACAAGAAATTCGTACAACATTTTTAGTGCACAGAGTCATTTGTCACAAGTGTGATTGTAGTGATCAGTTTAAACCAAGGGACAAGGCATAACAGCGGTAAACAGGGGCGGATCTGAGTCCCGACCTCAAGGGCGTCCCCGTCGTCCCAAGGGACCTTCTCACCGAAACTGTACACTAGTACACAATCAAGTCACTAGAGACTCAAACCAGAATTACAAGTTATTAACATTACAAGACACCCCAATCAGGAGGCTGGCTATAATCCCAATGCATGGCAGGCTGCTGGGGAGGGCGGTGTTGCCAGAGCACCACTATCTTGACAGGTGAGGGTTCTATGTACTTCGCCGACGGCGGGTGCAGGCTTCCACCTCTAATTGCCTTTTTGGTCGACTTACCGGAAAGGAAATACTGCTAAGGCTCAAACCCTCCGTTTAGAAGACGTTACGTTTTCAAGGTTGCATTTTGTAGTGCTGTTGGGTTTTCCGTCTCCGAGCCAAGTGGAAGCAGGCACGGGGGATTAGGCCGCTATATATATATGGCTAACCTTACCTCCTGATGGAGCCTAGCTAGAAGTAAATGCACATACCAATCTACAGTATTATAATTCAAACTATGAAGAATCTTTTAGTCGGCCGGTCAATTCATCATCGCGGATTCTAACCTAAGCCGGAAAGGGAGCAAACGAAAGAATTTTATATTAGCCTTCTGTGTTAATCATTCTGACGACCGATACTTCCTTACAATAGTCACAGGGAAAGAAAATGTCACCTCCAACTATCACCATTCGGCTCCAGGAAAAAAAATGGTTTTGAACATTATGGCTCCCCACGCAAAATAATCTATTAAATCAATTTTCAGTGGGCAGTTATGAAAATGTTTGTTTCTAAAAGCAGAGTAAATATCGCTATCGCCTGGCCCCATTGGCTCCATCTATCAAGTAATTTATAGTAGGGCTGCCCTGAAATCTGAACTAACCCACTTCACGGAGGATCTAGCCGTGTCGTTTTTTTTCTTTATCTTTTTTTCTGTCTATGGTTTTATCTCTTCCCACCCAGATTCAATGGCCTGTCAGCCACACAAGGCAAAGCGGTTTCTGTGTCTCGTATGAATCTTTCATCTAGTCAGCGGAAAGGCTGCGTTGTTAAAAGAAAAAGGCTTTACTTATTTAATTAGCTTATAATTTTTAAAAAAATCACTCACTATAAAAAGCCTTTGCTTTTGTTTATTTTCTTTTTCGCATGGAAGAGAGTATTTTGGACTCGCTAAATATTTATTAGTAAAAATTACTCGTGGCGTGAAAATTTACTCCTAATATGTGAAAAGTGAGCCACTACTTTGCTGATAGTGGCTCACTTTTAACTAATTAAGAGCTAATTTTAACTCCGGAAGTTAATTTTTACTGTTGTTATGCTTAGGGTTACGTACGTTAATTCAAGCGAGAAGAATTTGTTTCGCCTAGTGCCCCGTGCCGCGCTTCACCTGGCCATGGCAGTAAACAAGAGGAAGAAAAAACTGCAATCTTTCAAGTGGAGTGCGTTTTTTGTGGGTGTGATAGCCACGTAGGCATCCAAAGGACCCACCTTTCTATCCGGCTACAAAGCCAGCTACCAATGGAAGAGGAAGTTGTACTGATGTAGCAGTAACGTAGGTTGAATCTCTGGCGCACGCCGTACAAACCACTTGTTAGAACATCTGACACCTGTCAACAGCATGCCTTGCCCGGGCAGTGGAGGTCGCCTCTCTCCCTCACACATTTGGCTCTCTCCCCCTCTATCTCTTTCGCTCTCACCGTCGTGGAGTACTCTTGCAATTCTTTCACTGCGTCGCCTTCTAAAACATGGCGGTATCAGTTCGTCCATTTTTTCGCGTCGAATCTCTGCCAATTTCTGGAAGAGATTACGAAGAAGATTACAGAGATTTCATTTCTTAAATAATTCCACCACGCAAAATAAAGCGCAAGCCTTGATAAACGGGTGACAAACGTTATTTGTCAATGGTTTCTGCTTCTCAAAAATACTCGGTAGCTTTAGGAATAGCAGCAGCCGACCACAGCAATAGCAAAGCGAGTCTCAAGACACGTGACTGATCCAACGTTCATATTCTCTAAGTTAATGTAGCGTAGGTTCACCATCACCTAATATACTTAGAGCCTTTTTATGTTGTTTAATTCTCATAGGATAAACTAGGATGGATTGTAAGAGGTAGCAGTTGCAAAACGTGTAAAATGGATAGAGTAAAATCATCTCCCTCGACAGTGTCTCTCTCCCGTCCTATTAGGGTATACTGTTCCTAGACATCACCTATTGATTCTGATTTTCAACCATTCAACGTTTAAGAAAGGAAATTACTTTACATTGTGTGATACTCCTATCCACACTCATTCAGAACTCGATTCATTCTTCAGTAATGATTCTTCAAGTTCTGAAATAATATGCGTGCCAGTGCGCGATATCATGCGAGGATCGTAAGCGTTTCGTCAGAAGACGCACCCTTCTGCAGGACAATATCAGTATTATTCTTTCGTTTGATCGATATCCAGGATCAAGATTTCTAAGATATCTTACAAGTGCTCCAAACTCGATTTTCAGTAAGAGTCAATGCATGCTCATGCATTGAGTATAGTTATTATTATCCTGATAAACCTGCGCTCATTGTCAGTATACCAATGCATCCTCAATGTTCGTATGTAGCTACATTTTTTACCTCTTGCATTCTACCTTAGTGCACATTCTTATCATATCCCATGTAGGTTTGACTAGTAACAATAACGAAGAATATATGTGATGTATCTTACTTCTTTATCACCGCTCCGTTTAGCTTGTTGGTGAAGAGCATCTCACAGGAGGTAGATTTTTTTTATCTAGAGTGTCCATCGATTACTTTTGCGAATTTCTTGGCACTTTCGAGGTCGAGGGACAGGTCAGTGCACTGCATTGTCGCAGTCTTGTCGTAGCGTATAAGTTAGTAACGCAAGTCAATTCTCGATCTGAATATGAAATGTGACATCAGAGGGAAGTCAACAACCTAGCGTAACAACAGCTTTTTGTCTTTTCTGATAGGCGCGCATAAGGCCTACCTCATGTCATCTAATCGTATACAGATTTTTAATATTTTACAACTTTGAAATCAGAGGGTTTCGTCATAAAGGTCAAATACTGTCACTGAACGGGAATACAATTCTAATAGCTTGAAAACCACACACCGAACGATAGAATGACTTTGACAGTATGCTTTTTATACCGCTAGAATTCTACCTTCCCCGTTGCAAAGCGGATCGAGGGGCAAAGCATTTAAATTAACTAAAGCTGATGTCACCTTCTTTAGGTGGAGTGACTAAAGGTTTGGCCATCTTTCTAAAGGAGAGGTTGAGAATTACCGCTCATGGCTTCGAACCTGACCTGGCATTCCAAGTCTAAAGCCAACTTGTGTGGGTGTGAATGAAATCCTCAGATTGTTGTGATAAATTGAACATAAGTAGAAGGAATTGCAGGAGGTAGCATTGAAAGACTTGACATACTTGGGATTTTAGTGTTCTCATAAAATTTCCTATTGGATATCTTCAGATCTCACTCTTAAGTCTCTTGCTTCCAGACTGTCAGGTATCTGATCTTGTGTTTTAAAACCTTAGTAGGGCATTATTTTTACTGGTTTAGTTCGAAATTTTAAATGGAAATACAAGTATAAATGCTACATGTTACTAATCATGAAGATTGGTTAATACTCTGCTATGTTTTTATAAGATTTGGTAATGTGCCATGGGCCTCGAATGTATAAGAGTCAAGCGTTTATGTCACTGTACCTTTTAATGCAGCTTTCTCATAAGAAAATTTAGTTTACTGACCATGAAACCCAACTTACCAATGACTGGAATATTTGGTTGGGATGTGTTAGTTCCATGTGTTAGTAACTAATAACGTCTATATTAGTATTTACATTTCAAATTGCTCATAAATATTAGGACTGTCTGTAAACAACTGTAGACAAAACACTCTCTTGAGAATTCGAGTTTTTCGGATTTCAAACCTTGCAGAGATAAAAGATACGTGTGAAGAGATGATCATGGGTTACCCAATAAAAACGGAACACTTTTTGAAAGTAGTTCTTGCTAGTTTTTGCTGCGAAAATTGAACGGGAGTGGTACGCAATCTGGTGATTTTTTTCAAGACGGACCTTTGTTGAGGAACGCTTTTGCCGAGACATTTTAAATCATCTGACTGGACATATAGGGAACAAGAGTTAAGACATTTTTTATCAAGTTTTTCCCCCTTGAGGTACAACATTTGGCAATAACAAAAAACTTCCTTTGCGAGCATTCCTCTAGCTTTTAAGTCTAACGATTAGTCTACGGGAAACTTAGGTGTCAGAGCACCTTTATCCTTGCATCT
>Ga0058701_10005018_pt1 | contig 10886 bp, 7 predicted proteins | sample AgamicOrMae_FD_97039 | JGI IMG/M metagenome (GOLD analysis project Ga0058701, IMG submission 97039) | Agave microbial communities from Guanajuato, Mexico - Or.Ma.e | ecosystem: Host-associated > Plants > Phyllosphere > Phylloplane/Leaf | place: Guanajuato, Mexico | collected 2012-06-04 | reverse complement strand
GAGTTTTTTGTATCAGTCAATGTGAAGAGATTACCTAGCTGTAGGTATCAGTAGAACGTTGAGAGCTTCTGCTTCGTTTAAACTAATCTAAATGGAAGGTTATGAGAGGAAGAACCTTTCCATACTCTGACAAGCGCAATTACATTTTTTATTAAAATAATGCGAAGTAGCCATTAACACGCGAGTTCCATTGACTTAAGGCTACAACCTTATGTTGACTCAATCGCGGCAACCAGTTGAATCATACTATCGGTATGATATTACGGTTGCGCCTTAACCCAACAGCGCCAATTCAGTACACACACTTTTTAAAACAATTATCACATAGCATTTTTGAGGTTTCAAAGTGGCACAACACTGGTTTGAAACACCCTGCTAGCGTACACTATGTAAAAAAAGGACTCCTGTCTTGGAACCAAAAATATATACAGTTAACTGCCTCGGCAGCAATAAAATATTTAACTTAAAAATGTTTAAAAATCACATAGGATACAAAGGCTAGTGCAACAACTTTTACAAAAGACGACGACCCCGAGACGGTACAATCCTACAATGAGGATCGCTAAGGAATGTTAAGTACACGCTGGGAATCGGCCTGGCAGGCTAAACTTATAAGTAGAAATGAAATCGAGAAAAAAAAAATGACTTGGGACAGCGATCTGTACCTTCAACATACTCAATATCACATTACGTCATTTCAAAAGTCCAGTCTTGTGAAGATTGATGGCGTAGTCGCGCAGGTGGCCGGCGTACTGGTTGATAACACTGACGAAGCCCTTATCGAGTGCAGCTTGCGGAAGTGGTACCCAGCCCTTGAGGTTTGTGTTGACTAGCCATTGCAATTTGCATGAACCCTCCTCGCCATCAATCGGCCGGATCACGAAACAGCAAGGGCCGTTTTCCCCACTGAAAGCAAAAGTGACCAACCCTTCTACGATCAGCCGATCGCCCGGAAATCGAGTTTAAAGTTGCCTGTGACGTCACAAGGCCCGACAAATTATCGGGCCTTGTGACGTCACAGGCAACTTGGAACTCGATTTCCGGGCGATCGGCTGATCGTAGAAGGGTGCTCCTTTGGACTTTTTTTCATTATTTTTTGAGCTCTTTCAAATTGCCATCTCAGAAAAAAATGGTCAAGTACCCCATTCTGAGATAAGCGACTAGTTGAGCGAGAGTGCGTCTTGCAAACAATATCCGAGCACAAGAAAATATTGACTATTTCTCACTTTAACGATAAGTGCCCCAAAACTGTGTCGGAAATTGACAAGAAATGAACGTTACTTTTTCCTTAAGGTAGGGAATGGGCTATTTCTTGCGTTGAAAAATACGATATGGTGAAACTGCCGAAAGTTCTCGGTTTTTAAGTATGTGTAATGGGTTGAGCGAGTTTCAACAATTACCAGTAAAATATTCTGTAGCATCAAATGTATGGTACAATGTCAGGCATTGGTTTGAAATACTCTCGCGCAGTTAAAAAACTTTCTGGCCGGATCTCCATTTTCCCTAGAGGCAGCTAGAGAGCCTTACAGAGAGAGAGACAACTTATTCGCGCGGTGTGCACTGATTCGTGGGATGGATGAGAGCAGCAACGCTGCTGACGCCTGAATACCAGTGAGGCTCTCTAGAAAACCCACAAATTTTAGCTGGAGGCAAGCGACGAAACTCTGAAACATTTTTCTTGATCCTTCAAGACTTGTTCCTCCTCTCGAAAATCTTAACATCACTAGGACGCTCGAAAACAATCCCCGATACAGCGCGCTAGATTCTGTCTTACACATTCAGCTCTTAGTAGAGGGAAATTGATAGTACCACGGGGAGATTATTTCCAAAAACAGCCTTGCAGAGCTACTTACCGAACGTGTTTCGTTTGAGGCATACTGGGTAGACTTATGGAACACGCCGATAACACGTAAGCATCGTCCAACATGTCCCAATGCCGCAGTAGGACGAAATCCCTGCTTTTCACCACCCCGCCTGCACCTGGGGCCGAAACTTGGTACGTGATGTCTAACTGATCATCAATAACCTGCAAAGACAGAACTAGTTAACCAATTTATGCCGAGGGGACGCTGTTAAAATTAACGCAAAGTCTAACAAGATTTTTTAGACTAAAATTTTGAGAGGAGAGTTTTGAGATTGTTTAAATTTGTACTTAGGGCAATTTTAAGGTAGTTTTTTTCGTAGAAATATACAAATTGAGCAAAAAAACTGAAGAGGGTCATGAACAGCTCACTGGGATGACATGTGTTAAAAAGGAGATAGTGACCGATTGTTTCCAGAGAACAGGTTGCTTTTTTTTTGGGGGGGGGGGGATATTCTAGATATAGCAGGTGAAGAAAAGCGAGCCCGAGACAGGAATCGAACCAAAAACTCTCCGAATCGAAATTGGATGAGCTAACATCGGCGCCAAAGTAGCAAGCGTTGGAAGAAGGGATATTGTCTTACTGATTGGCACGCATTTAGGTTGGTTGCCAAGTGTTTGGGGAATAGACACTCCCTTTTCAAAAAGAAGGAACAGCATTTCTCCGACTAAAATTTTGTGATCTGGTGTTTTTGGAGCTGGTCAAATACTTGTTTTCGGCTGAGATGAGGTTATTGACAATACACAAGCAAACAGGCAGACGTTTTCGTCGCGGACATCAGCTCGACGAGATGAAATGTTGAGGTGCCTACCTTGAGTCGTCTCGACTCTATGACGGTCTTGTTCCAGGTGGCAAGCTGGTCAACTCTCGAGAAGAGTTCTTCGAGGAGAAAGGAAGGCGGAAAGTTAAAGCGGCCCGTCAGCCGGAACATCTTGTTCGTCTTTGGAAGCTGCAAACATTCTATAACGTCGTCGTGCTTGTTCCTTTCGATTTCCCGCCAGTCTGGAGACGACATCAGCGACCACGCTGATCTGAGAATGTCCTTAGCTCTTTTCCTATAGTCATTTTCCTGCACAGAAAAAGGCGGCAAATTTAAAACACACGATTTCCTGCTCAAACATGAAGATGGTCAAACCGAGTTTTAATCCGGACCCGAATTGAATTGATGTGGCATTTGATGACTAGGGAAGCAAGAAAGAACGAGCGCAATTTTGGCTCCTGAACCAGTTAATACGGCGAAACAATTGGTGCAAATTTGATGTTGGCTAATAAAATACGATAAACGGAAAAAAAAGACCGTTAATGAAAATTTCCGCAAAAGGAAATAATGAAGGAGGTCGGAGTTAAGAGTTGGGAAAGGGAATTCCGTGATAAGAACCGATGTCCTTTCTTGGAAACTGCCAAGTCTCAACACGACCCCGGACCTGCGTTTAGGATGAATCAAAAAATCTCCCACAGGAATAAGAAGTACTGCAGTAGCGGCGAAATAAAATAAATACGGAGACACAAAAGGCTTTAATTAGGCACATATTGTGATCAGAAAAACATTTTGAGCCCTGACTATCAAAGTGTTCAAAAATTTTATCTTGGCAAAATGTAATTAATAACTTACTCTGCTATGAAACTACAAAGACATTTTCCACTTAATAGGTATCAAAGAATGATATGCATCTACAAGAAAGACTCAAAGTAGTGTGTCGACGAGCTCTACGGTCCCAGGTTGAAGGTTATAGTCTACATGGGGCTTAGCAAATCAGTGAAACCTTGTATGGCACAGGGTTTTATCAAGCACAACGTCCTATTCATGGAGGCTATAAGCCTCTGCCAATCACACGTGCTGTCAGAGGCTGGATACTCTGTATAGGATCCCTCTAGTATTTACTGAGCACTCGATTGAACATCTAGTTGCGACGAAATTTGGGTGAGTCAATGAAAAGAGCAGGGCACGCTTAGAAATAGAAGCTGATCTTGAACTTGCCTCGGTCAAAGCGGAGCCTAGGGAACGCGCGTGCGAAGTGTCTCCTTCATCATCCGATCCTAGACATACAAAAACAATAAGATACAAGTGGAAGTAATACAGATACTGAAATGACAGGGAAAAATAATTACCAGTAGGAGACTCTAAAGGAGAGTAGAAGTTGGCAACCGATTCTGGGTTGTCCGCTGACAAAGCTGCATTTATACCAAATCCACGGAGCAGCGGATTCTGATCACTCGTGTTATACAAGTTAGAGGCTGGAACAAAACGACTCTGTCAACACATGTTAACTAATCTAGAATATACCGGGACATCAAAACGGTCTTACCAACAAAAGAAAGGGGGTTCTGTTTTTTTTTTTTAGAATATAAGAGGTTTGCACAAAGTGGTAAGAAATGGATTTAGAAAAAGGCCACACTTGGCATGAGAGAAGTATGCACTACAATTGCCAAAACTTGATAAAGTGCACTTTAGGTTGAGCAGAGCACATACCTTGAAGAAACTCTCGTGCCTGTGTTTCTTGAGGTATAACTCTAAAGTCTAAGAACCAGACTTCACTCCAGGAAAGAATGAATGAAACTAGGATTAGCATCACTTGTAGAATAGGTGGATTAGCTCCTGTCCACTGAAAATAGACAAAACTGTTAAACCTTATTTCTATGTTGATGAAAACTTTTGAAAATTCACTTTAAAAACTACTTACATCATATACAAAAACTTTTGCTATGAGGAAAAGGCATGTTAAGAAGGTAGAGATCTGAAAACATAGAGAAAAAAGTCTGCCTTTACAAATTCACCAGTTGCAGGTTGTGATGATGAATGTTACTTACAGCAACTGCCCACCAATGACTGATTCCCAGACAGCCATAGATTAAAAGCAGAAATACAAATCTTGAGAATGCTGACATCTGCAATTATTAATAAAAATTAGTTACAGAAACACTGCATATCAGTCTAACCATTAAAGTACTCACCACAAAGTCAAAAAGTGACTTCTGAATGTGATAGTGTAAAACTTGATCAGTTAATATATGGACTATGTCCCCACTTCCTGTGATAAGCTGTAAAGAAATTTCTTAGATACAAAAAAATTCATATGGCTAATACTTTGTATGAACTTCACTGGTTTTAGAAATAATTATCTTTTCAGTGAATGGATGCCTTACCATCATGCAAATAAACCATATCAGCATAGTCAGGAGAAGATCAAAAAGAACAAGCAGACAGAAGAATCTGCGCACAACTGACATACGGTCACTGTAAACTACCCCTGTTGCAAAATCTTCTTGTGATATCATTGGTCTCGCTGAAAAAAATGGAAAAAAAAATATTAGTGGAGTGTAAATTTTAAGTTAAAATCAATATGGAGGAACCAATGGGGAATAAACAAACAAAAACAAGAGACAATGAAACTACAGATGTTTTCCTCATTTAAGAAAATTCCTTCACCACAGGCTGAAACACAAGAATGTAAGCAAGTGGTATATAAAAAATTACAAAGTGAAAAAATCTAGAAGAGCTTAAAATAGTGGGAGATGACTCTGTCACTCTAAGATAGTCAAATGAAGGAATGAAGACAAAGAAACTGGTGCAAGGCAATGTACACATTTTAATCTTATTTTTTAAAATAATTTGTATCGAGAAATTGGGAAAAATAAAGGATTTTCTTAAAATATAATATCATGCAGCGCATAAAAATCATTTTAAAAAAATGCTTAGGCAAGCAAAATTAAATTAACACTAACGTGGAAACGATGACGGTTGCAGATGTGGATATCTCCATAATGGTTGTTGACTTGAAGTACTGCTATTAAAAAGAATTTCCGCCGCGTTCCTCAAATCTGGATAGTTTGCGTTCATAATGATGGGGTGCGAACAGCTATTGACTGAAAATTTTGCAGTTCGCCGTGGTAATTATAACCAAGGAGGGACAAGCATTGTTTACCACTTTCCTAACACTTCGCACGAAACTTCTGCGTTCTCACTTCCCATTTTCCGTAATTATTTTTCTGATCGATTTTTTCATAAGTCTATCTTTGGGAAAATCGTTTCTCCGGGAATAAAACACAACTAGTAAACAAATAGTACTTAGGTTCCTCAAAACAAACCCTTCGCTGCGAACATCAAATAACAACAAAACCCAAATAACAAACAACAAGAAGACAAAGCAACAGGCGCGGCCACTTTGATCCGTGCAAAACTGGGATCTCTAATACTACTATGAAAAAGTTATGCTCAAAAAGAGTTCAAAATAGATTACAAAAATATGTCAAAATGATAAGGCCTTCAAAAATAACATATTTAATAAATATCAAAAATTCAAAAAAGCATTCTCAATGTAATGAATTCATGTACAGGGTCGAAGTTTTAGTCAGTTTTGGTCCTGTTTTTGATGTGATGATCTAGTAATTTTTCATAGGTCTGTTTGGCGAAGCAGAAGGAAAAAAACATTATATTATTTGATAAAATTTATCGCAATTTTTGAGGAACTATTTCACATTTTATTTTAGATTCAGGTTGCTTTGAGAAACATTTTCAGTAATAAGAGAAACTTGCGTTTTAAAATACTCGGGAAAATTAAGTTTTGTGTTATTCTTGACATATTTTTGAACACCTGCTGAACCTGCCTTGTCATTTGTCAATCATCATATGGGTGATGTTAAAAGTGTTTCGAAAAGAATAAATGTGTCACGTTTTATAGTGAGCGAATATTCTCGATCAGCCGTTTCGAAGTGGAGGAGCTGCAAGCGTTTTTCATAATTTTTCCCTTCTAACTATCTCTGTTATTAATTTGCGAGCGAAATGAAGTGGTTTGAAGGAGGGATAGCTGAGGCAGTTCATGCTTCAAAGGAAAAGAATGCAGTTTTCGTCGTATTTGTCGAAGGTATTTATGACTTCTTGAAAGCCTGTTGTACTATTATTCGCTCTATCTTTCAGAAATTATAACACATCAATTGGTATCTTTCGTTGCCATCCTTTATGTAGTGTTGTTTTTGTTGTGCATTGAACTGCAGAGGTTATACACGTCGCCTAAATATATGTGCCTAGGTTGGACCGTCTTTTAGCCCCTATGTAAATAATTGCTTTTTAAGAATTAGCGTACATCATGATATTTTTTTCGACGCATCATTCCTATTATCTCCCAAACACTCAGAATACTTACAATTATACAATAATTCCTGTAGTCCCACTTTTGCCTGTTTCCATTTGATTTCATTTTTTACCTGTTTCCATTTGATTTCCTCTCCCAACCCAATGTGCTGTTATATTGGCACAATGTGTTGTAATGTGTTGTTATGTATGTTCAGGGAAAGATGATGCCTCCAAGAAAACAACAGAAGCTATTAACAATCCTGAAGTATCAGCAAAACTTCAAGGTGGTGGATATGTTGCAATTCGGATAGAATCTGACTCAACAGCACACCAGCAGTTTGCCCAAATTTGTATCCTTTCATTGCACAACATGATAAATCTGCATGTATGAAATGTCATCTGCATCAAGGATTTTTCTTGACATATCTTCTCAGATCAAATTGTTCCTGTTCCATCTCTGTTCTTCATTGGCAACTCTGGCCTTCCTATTGAGATTTTAGCAGGAGCCACTGATTCCCAGACTTTGCTGGGGCGTTTGGAAGTTGTTGAAGCAGTTCATGCTGGAAGACAGGCTCCTTCAGCTGCCCCAAGTTCTGCAAACACAGCTGCTACAAGCTCTACTGAAGCCCCCAGTCATGCTCCAGTAGAGACCCAGGCGACAAAAGCACCTGCGGCTGCTACCAGCAGTGCTGTTGGTAAGTATTGTAAAATATTGTATTGAGCATTTGAAACAGCAACATAACAAATGGTAGAGGAGGGTGAACCATGGACTTTCTTCATCATAGCCATAACACCTATTCGCGGAGATAGCTGGAGTAGCGAGTTTTGTTTTCAAGTAGATGAAGAAGCCGTAAAAAGCGCGATGCTGCTTTTTAAATTCCAGAGGTTGGATTATCCACCTCTTGTGTTCTATCTTGCGTCGCCGACCCGATCTGGGTAAAGCATGAGGGACTTAATTTTACGTAACCTAGCTCAGCCTTTCCCAACGGTGGTTTAGCTTGATGCCGCTTACTTCTCGGAAACAATGGAAGCCGCTGCGGAGTGGTAGCGGAGCAAGTCCGAAGGCTCAGGTTGACGTAACTTAAACCTTACCTACACGATTATCCTATTTGTTTTGTTTCTACAGATGAGACAGCGTCGGTATCAGCTGCTCCTGTAGCGCCGACGTCATCAGGTTAGTCGGCATATCGGAGAGGGATGAGATGTTCTGAAGAACTCGTTCTTTTTCTGCGCGACCACGAATCTTACCGATTTTCTTGTATTAGCGACGAAACAAACTGATCTTTTTTTGTTTAGGTACATCTGAAAAGACAGTGGTGGCAGAAGCGGCACCGATACAGGAGCGCGTCGAACGTGCGAAGGAACTTCTCGAGAAGAAGAGGCTGGAGAAGATGAGGGAGGAAGAAGAAGAGCAGCGGAGGAAGGAGATAGAGAGAAGGAAGATCGGCAAAGATGTACAGGAGATGAAGAGACAACAGCAGGATAAGGAAATGAAACTGCTCCTGGAGCAGCGGCGAAAGGAAAAAGAGGAGGACGCCCTGCTAAGGCAGCGGGTCCTCGACCAAATCGCGCAAGACCGGTAAGTACAAACCATTTTTGCGAATGCACCGGTTGCTCTAACGTAAATTTGAAATGTTGGCCATACTAGTGTCTCTCCGTGATTGAATCTTTCATTACCTCGTGAGCATTAACTATGTGCAACCACGTAGGTGAGGTTAGGTTAACCTAGCTGTCGCCTAGAGTCCCTAATAAGCAGAGAGACCAATGGGCGCCGCCATGTTGTGTACCGATGCGTTCCCTCCATCTCCTCCCCCCCTACTACCACTGGGATGGTTCTCCTCATGGCGGACACTTTGACCACGTGATCGCAGAAAAGGGGTCACCGGTTACGCTGTTTATTAAGGGCTGTACTGCTGCCGAGCTTAACGCTGCTCATTTCTCGTCGAGATGTAAGCGGAATCTTGCATGTTAATCGTAGCTGTCGGTTGTCAGGTTTTGTGCTTTGCTTCTCGCTCGGCATGGCGGCAAAAACTTGACTTAGGTTCAGAGCTGTTGTCCTAATTTCTGGGCGATGTTATTTAGGACCATTTCTTGTGCTCTTTCCAGGGCGAACCGCAATGCGCAGATGACGGCTGCTGCTCAGCGTTCTCAAAGCTCGACTTCAACGTCCGAGCCGACCCAGAGGAGTTCTCCGAGAGTGAACGACGGCACTGCTCGGCTGCAGTTCCGCATGCCGGACGGTTCCACTCATACCAGCTCGTTTGAAGCCACGTCCAGCTTAGGACAAGTGCGCGCTTACCTCACCGCTAATGTACAGCTTCCATTTAGGCAAGTTTTGTCTTTGCACCCCAAGCCCAATTCTTTACCCTTTGCGTATGTCAAATTAACAAACTATGGTCGTGGACGGTAGTTAGGCAACCCGTGGCGCATGAATTTGCGTACTTAGGAGTCGGCTGGCGCTGCCCTTCCGTATGTTGACTCTGGTCTTTTTGCAGATCTTTTAGGCTCTCCACAACTTTCCCCAGAAGATTATTCGAGGAAGAAGACAACGCATCCACGTTGCAAGATCTCGGCTTGGTGCCAACGGCGGTCATTCTGGTGGTACCGGTGAGTACTTCAAACGGACTTACGTATAATTACTCGAAATTGAACGCTTCTCCTCTTGCGTTCTACCTTTTTGTTGCTGAGTGGAACGAGGCACAGAGTATTGAATTTAACTTCGGCTATCTTTCCCAAGCTGCATGCCGCTTACTTCTCGGTGGCAGTAATTGCCGCCGGAAAATAAGCGACGTTAGGCTGGGTGACAGCGGAGCGGAAGCAAAGCGAGGATCAAGCCGTGTTACCTAATCGAAAGTAGACAAACCTACTCGGTTGGAGGTCCTTGACCATTATGATGGACTCGTTCATAAAGTATGAGGGAAGGTGGGAGTCCCGCGGTCTTACTCTGCCAATTAGAGCCCTGAGAAGTAGAGAGGCCCAATTAAAACCCATGGCCGCCATGTTAAGCCCCATTTTCTCGTAAGAAATACATTAGGCCTTCCATGGTAGCTTCCATGGCAGTCTCCATTCGCGCTTCTCTGCCGTTAGGGTTCTACTGTCCATGATTGAGAAGGGGAGGGAGTAAAGGACGTACGCTCCCTAACTCTGAGTCCGTGTGAGCCAAAAAGTAACAAACCGTTACGTTGTTTTACGGGCGAATTCGAATAAAATCAAAGATTCAACGAGCGTAGAACACATGAGTAAAAATCGGAACCTTTTAAATATTTTTATGAGGACCCAAGGTATATCTTTCGCTGACGCTTTTTTGTTTGGTTTCAGTCGAGCGGCACCGGAGTCGTCGAGAATGCACGTCCGGGTTGGGGAGGGATTTCCGGAGCTATTAATGACGCCGTGTGGGCTGTTTTATCTCCTGTTTTTATGGTTCTCACTTATTTGCGGAATCGACTTTTCGGCGATCGACAGATCGACCAGGGATCAACGACAACGGACACTCAGACAGCTGAAACCTCGACCACCTCTTCAGATGCCCGGAAGGAAAAAAGGCAGGTATCGTTGGCTATCAGATCCTTGTTGAACCTCATTTCCAGCTATTTTTGGTGTGTCTGACAAAGGCGGGAAACGCAGTTTTAAACAAACGGAATCGGTGTGTCGCAGGAATAAACGGTATTCGTCTGGCGGAACAGTTCGGCGAACAGGCTCAAGCAACATTCATCGTCTTCACCAAAACTCCTCCTCGGACGATGACAACAACACGTGGAATGGAAATTCCACACAACAAATGTAAATGTACCTCTATAAATTTTATTTTATCCGCAAATTATAATAATCAGACTGATCTGGAAAATAATCTTTGGGAAATAAACCCAAAAGCTGCTGATTGTTGTTTCTTTCAGTGGGGTAATAAATTCATTCACAGTTTTCAATGCATTCTATTTATTTCTAAGAATTCGTAG
>Ga0058701_10005017_pt1 | contig 10887 bp, 13 predicted proteins | sample AgamicOrMae_FD_97039 | JGI IMG/M metagenome (GOLD analysis project Ga0058701, IMG submission 97039) | Agave microbial communities from Guanajuato, Mexico - Or.Ma.e | ecosystem: Host-associated > Plants > Phyllosphere > Phylloplane/Leaf | place: Guanajuato, Mexico | collected 2012-06-04 | reverse complement strand
CGGTTATGAACTTTGGCGTTTGCGACTTTTCTCGTTTTGCTGTTACGGATTGGCGCTTGCGGCGTTGGCGCTTGTGCTTTTTGGCGCTTATGACAGCTACCCGTTTATTCCAAAAGGAAAAGTATTTTTTTTTAATATGGTGCGTTTTGTCTTTATCTTACCTTTCCATTGTTCCACTGTGGCTTCCATATCTTCAAAACTTTGATCGTAGGGGGCAGAAACGGGCTCATCTGTCGGGTCGGCATACTGCTCCAAGTAAGGGTGTGCCAGGGCCCTTTCGGCTGTTATGCGCTTGTCAGCATCCAGTTCCAGCATCTTCTCCAGGAGATCAATCGCTGCAACAAGCGCATTTACCTTAAGTACGAAATTCTTGGCATTTTGTCGTTCGCTCTGATCCTAAAAATCAGGGCGAGTTGGCAAATCCGAGTAAAATACGGGTCTGACTTGGACTAATAATTCCATGTTCCATTAAGGCCGCGTCCATTAGAGCTCTGGTTTATTCTGGACTAAGCCGAAATTTCTCTGTAAATATTTCTGTACTCGCAAGAGGTAAAAACAAGTAAAAATGAAAAAAATGACATACGATCTAAAGTAAACATTTTGCAATTGGCTCAAAAACCGTTAAAGATATCAAAAATATCGTGGGCTCAAAATTGAACTCTAAAATTGTTGCTAGGATAGACTCTCAACAATGGCTTCAACCATTTATGAGATATGAGAGAATTAAATGTTCCTATTTACAATACTTTCGTAGAGGATGGAACTAAAGAAGGAAAAATAGGACAGTTTTGTCAGGATCAGACAAAAACTTCTGTGAGTGGAAAATTAAGCTTGAAAATTTTGAGGTGGTGCTCCACTTTTCTTCTCGAATCCTGTATCAAAATAGAAAATATGATTAAAATAATTACCTAAAGGGTTAGCGCCCTTGAAAACTTCCCTGAAGTCCTTCCTGGTGAAAGTTGGAAGCGAAAGAATGTAGTTGCGACCCTGGGAAAAACCGTAAAGAATTAAAATATGCCTCGACAATCGCTCAAAACTTGAATCTATTCGGAAAGCTTCCCACAAAAATGTATTTTTAATTTCAACAATTACTCTATTTCAAGATTTTTATATCAAATGAGATGCTATGAAATGAAAAGCTGTGATATAATTCTATTCCCAAAGATCTAGGTCTAATCGGATGAAGCAAACCCATGAGTACTTTTACAGAAAGATGAACCATGCTATGTGAAAACATCTCTTGGGTAAAATGGGACACCCGTTGCACTACTTCCCTTCAAATAATAATTATCTGATAGAGACTCTTTAAATTAATGGTTAAAAGCTGTTAAAAGTACCTCTTCGCTTGTTATTTTCGCGAGCGTTTCTGGTTTGGGAATACCACAAAGAACGAGAACTCTTGTTAAATGATCAATATCTAAAAGCAGCGTTAAGGTATCAGACAACCTGTAAATCGTTCAAACTGTAAGTCAGATTAGGAGCCAAATCCATTCCTAGGACCAATTTGAAACGTCTGAAATTGTATAAGAGCAAACATACGTTAACCTCATTAGTATAGTACCGAATATAAATTACAAGCCACGTTCGTGTTTACGAGTATCAGCGCCTTGCAACAGATGATTAGGCAACACGCTATTCATCTATGTGTTACCTTTGCCTATCTTATCTCCTTCAGGCGCTTGGAAAAACGTAACTTCCACGTGTCACCAAAATCAAGAAAACCTCGCATGCAAGGTGCGTAACCTGAGATGCAACTGCATTTTCAAACAAAAAGCAGAGCTCAAAATAGCAAGCGGATTTGGCAAAAACAATTTAACAAGCTCGCCCTAAAAAAAATTTGCTCATCGGGACGGTTAACTTGTCATTACGAAATGGGAGTAGGGTTGAAATAAAATTACTAGATGGTATCCCCGACAGCTGTACAGTGGAATGAGTTGGAGGTCTGGGGTTCGATTCCCGGGCCCGTCAAGTTTGTGATTGTCAGTGTTGCCAGATTCCGCAATTTCGTAAATTTTAATCGCGATTAACTCGCTAACCAATAAAGATGACCTAGCATGTCGGGTATGTTTTGGATCGCTCTCGAGCTGAGCATTTCAAAAATAGGATTAAACATTGTTATCTATAACGGTTAAAGAGTTAGACGCGGTTAAATTTGTGGAGTAGCGGAAGCTGGCAACACTGGTGATTGTAAATCGGTGGACAAGAAAGATTCCCAGGTGCCATGCAGTGAGAGTGATACGACGAATAGCCTACACCTCATGAAAAGATACCGTGCTATAGGGTAGATTCGAGCCCCTGATAAACACTCCACAAGCTAAGCACACGCAGCTTAAAATCTGGGTTGTGGTTAAGCTGCTTTTAACAACTTACAGACTCGCTGGATATTTTCTTGACGAATTCGTCACTGGGTGTACCTAAAATGTCCATAATTAGGTTTAACTGGTGAATGTCTGTGGGTGCTAAGGGTAATACGAATTTCAGCGGACTGAAGGTAGGAAGAAGACTATCTCTAGTAGTCGGTGAAAAAACGATGATGGTCGAAAGAGGTCAAAAAAGGGATAAAAACTCAAGGAGGCACAACGAAAATCACAAGAAGCATGTTAAACGAGACAGGCAAGTTAGTAATCCGAGATCGTAGTCTGTTAGTGAATGCCCACGTATAGATGAAAAGTGCGAAATTCGTTCCGTACAGTGGACCTGTGCCTTAAAAGTTGGTGCTTTCTGAGGAATTAATGAATTTCATAAATACATCAGTAATACCAACTTAAACCCAGAAAAAACAAAAGAGGTAGTTTTTGTCCACTGTACAGCGGCATCAGCGGTGAGACGAGTGACATTTACGTATGAGGCGCTGTAAGCATGCAACTACAGTGCTGTCGCGGTAATACTATGGACTGTACTTAGGCCCTTGTACAGTAAAATTAAACCCAAGCAAATTGCCTACCATGCCACTACGTCCCGTGTAACCAAATAGTGACTATTCCCATATCTCAAGTCGACATAAGCTCTGAATTAAATAATAACGATAGTTCTCTTAATAGGTCCTTTGTGAATTTTGATATGGTACGCTCACAACAGTGCGATGAATAAACCAAGTGAGTTCAAAGATTCGCGCGAGAAAAGGATACGGTCAACTCCTGGGAACAGTGTCCGCCCAGTAAGCAACTCGGCCATGATGCATCCGACAGACCAGATGTCCACTGAAACATTCAGCAAAACAATTACAGCTACATAATGTAACTTCACCTTCGGAAGTAGCGAGAAAAACATGAGACTGGCGATTTAGGATCTCTGGACAAAGAGTTTGAGGCTCTCTAGATTTTTTTTTCTTTATAGGTCTCCCTCCCCAAGTTGCACTGACCTGTTTGATTGTAATGCATCCAGTTCAGCATGATTTCAGGCGCGCGGTACCATCTAGTGGCTACGTAGCCCGTCATTTCATTTTCGGTTGGCCGAGCCAAACCAAAGTCCAGAATCTTGAGCTCGCAGTCTTCGTTAACAGCGATGTTTGAAGGTTTCAAGTCCTGCCGAGGGAGGGGCACGATTACAAAGTCATCTCTGATAATCTGGTTGATGAGATTCTTACCCTGTGAATGATTCCGGCTGAATGGATATATTTGAGACCTCTCAGAATCTGATAGACCAAGAACTGAACATGATTATCCGACAGTTTTTGGGTGCGGACAATATTATTCAAATCGGCACCCATGAGATGAGTAACCAGATACCTGTAATAAATGTTCCAAAATGAGTTGAAGGCAAGGTAGTTGTTGTTCCCCTCAGTTTAGTACTTACACATGCTGGAAGTCTTTCAGCGATTTTGAGGGGCTAAAGACATCAAGGAGGCCTATGACCTGAAAACATACACAATATTTCTTGCATTGCTGTGGCTGCAATAAGCTATTCTTTGAATCATTACTGATAGCAATATTGTCAATGTAGAAAAAACTTTTTGTTCCAGTGTTTCTGCATTAGCCCTACGGGAGTTTTCCAGAGTCCCAAGTGCATAACAGTAGTAGTTAAATTGATGCTCATCTTAAAAAAATGCATTGATTTTAAAACATTTGATCATACTTACATTTTCATGGTTCATGTGTTTCAACATCCGAAGTTCACGATAAGTACGTTTTGCATGAACAGCTGATTGGAAAGGCCTGGCCAACTTCTTTATTGCAACCTTAATTCCTAATACACTATCTACTGCAGAGCTGTTGACAACAAAACACAACAAATTACATCAGTTTTCTGATAAATACTAAGCAAGACACAGAGGCAATAAAGCACAGATGTATCATTGTACATCAAGCATGCTTTACACAAAGAAAAATCTTCCAAATTATTAACATGTACGCTGCCAAGACAATAGATAGGAGCTCACCCTGACAGAGGTTTACTCCCAGAAATGTATCATATAAGTGACTTCGAGGTTAGGAAAAAATAATAATGCCATAAAACTGCTGAGAAAATTAGCTAAAACAGTAAACTTAAACAAGGGAAAAAATCAAAACAATCAAGGAGTGAGAAGACCTCAATACCAAAACTTTTTATTGAGTATCAGAACCAATGTTTGAAAAAGATCGACGGCGAACACGCACCAAGGGCAAAATAGACTCCCCTTACAACTGTAAATGCGAGAGAACAAGATTTTTTCAATAATTTAAATCAGAAACTTACCAAACTTGGCCATAGGCGCCTGAACCAACGGGTGTGAGCATTTGGTAGCGCTGAGGAACCTGCCATTCTGTTTTATTAATTTCCAAGGTGTAAAACGAGTTCATGATTAAAGTTTTCGTTCAAACAACACTACATATACTAATGACAACAGAAAAGACGTTTCCTTGTTATCCTCTCACTACTCGAACGCCATTTGCCTTATTTTCATTTGCAACTATTCAATGGGAAGATTTATGAATGAACGTCGTAAAAATTCCTTTGATCTTAGGTGAACCAGTTGTGGGCGCGATCTCGCGCCGCTTAAGTTTTCGTATTGCTCATTGACTGCTGGAAGATTTGAGGTTAAGGGGACCACGGCGCTGAGAAAAATGTAATCAAAATAACCTTTTTATCGAATTTCTCTATTGAATCTCAGTTTTTCTCAGTTCTGTTGTGTTTGTATATCAGCTGTGAACCGTTGTCATTATGACTCAACGATTGAAAGTCTTAACTTCCTTTTCGAGAAGATTTTCAACTACCTCAGTTCGTTCCAAAAGTATTATTACCACGCCGATATTTTACGTCAACGGCCGTAAGTTTTACTTAAACTATTATTTAGACTTACGTCATACTATCTTATTTAAAATTAATTTGTATGTTTGGTTTCAGCACCACATATAGGGCACTTGTACACAGCTGTTTTGGCTGATGCCTCTCATAGGTTTGAACGATTACTGGGACATAAAGATTCTTTTTTTGTTACTGGGACTGATGAGCATGGTGTCAAGGTCCAAGAGGCTGCCAATGCAGCTGTCATGTCAACAGAGGAGTTTTGCGACAAGGTGTCAGGTGAATATAGGAATCTTTTCCAACAGTATGGTATTCAGTTCTCAGATTTTATTAGAACTACCGAGGAAAGGCATAAACTAGCTGTTCATAGTTTCTGGGTAAGTTCAAGAAGATATAGTGTTCCTTTGTTTTGTAAGTTAATTTTTATAAACCAGTTTCTATTGATTTCAGAAAGAGCTGTCAGACAGAGGCTTTATTCAGAAAGGTAAATACTGCGGATGGTATTGTCAGGCAGAGGAAGCATTTTTAACCAAACTCCATGTTACTAAACTGCATGGAAGCGAAAAATTTTCTTCCGGGGAGAATCCTGTTTATGTGTCTGTAGAAAGTGGTCACCCTGTCGAGTGGACTGAAGAGGAAAACTTTACTTTTCCTCTGGGAAAACTTCTCCCAGATCTTAAAGCTTGGATAAAGGATGGTAAGTGTGAGAAATTTAATATTCTATCACTCTAAATCTAATCTGGACATTTTTGTCAGTGCTTAGCAAGATTTAAAAGCAGTTTGTGAGTTGGTTCTTTAGATTGTTTTCAAGAGAAAACAGCTTAATGAACTGACATATGGGTACTCTCAATGTATTATCTGGCTCATCCTCCACACTGTATTTATCTGCATTTCCCAGAAAGCGTGGTACAACCCGCGGAATTTCGGCACCAGGCAGAGGTGTGGATGTCAGAAATACCAGAGGACGCAACTTTGTCTTTATCTCGACCCACAAAAAGGGTCCAATGGGGGATTCGTGTGCCGGGACACGAGGATCAAACTATATATGTGTGGTTAGATGCCTTAGTTAACTATCTCACCGCCGCAGGCTATCCTGACATGGTGAAAACATCTCAAAGTTGGCCCCCCAAACTACAAATTTTAGGAAAAGACATTTTGAGGTATGTAGTAAAGAGGAGTACTTGAGATGATTCGAACTCCGACTCTACCTGAAAAATATTCTTGGAGATTTATGTACGTTACGGCTAACTGTAAAGGTACAGGGGATCATTCAGAAGTCCCGCAAGAAACCGTTGAAGGATTGATAATTGCCCTTAGAAGCTTTGTCTTTTACAGCGTTTCTGTTTTAAATAAAATTCAAGCTTTACTGATACACGTTTTGCCCGTTGTTTTAACGATATAAGGTGCATGTAAAACGTACCGTATAGCTTTGTTCAGGCGGGTTAATGCAATACGACGAATTGTCACCACAAACTCTCTCTGTATTGAAGTAGATTTTCTAATTTTTCTCATCTATCTTCTCACGGTGACATTGTAATTCCCGCGTGCTGATCATTTTTTTACTCCATGGCTCAACCACGTCAAAGATGTCTTACGTTAAACTTAACACAGCATCTGATATGACTTCCTTTTTATCTGTTTAGGTTTCACGCTATTTACTGGCCCGCGTTTTTGATTGCTGCTGGAATGCAGCCACCGCCAAAACTAGTCGTACATTCCCATTGGCTCGTTGATCACGAAAAGATGTCCAAGTCTAAAGGAAACGTTGTTTCTCCCCCACTAAATGTGGAATCTGAACTTATGACAAGTTTCAGATATTTCTTATTGCGATGTGGAACGCCGCGACATGATAACGGTAAATAATTACTTTCGGTAAATAATTCGTCACTGGTGACAGTTCTTTTAAATCCAATTTTCTCTTTCCGCAGACTTCAACGCTGGAAGAGTTGCCGAATATGCTCACCACGATCTAGGATCTCTAGGAAACCTGCTCAACAGAGTAACCAGTGAAAAAGTTAACCTCGATCAAGATTTTCCTGCCTACGACGACAAAATCTTCGTGGAAATTTCCCAGGGGAGCGGTGCCAAACTGATTGAATCAGTGAACGGTCTTGCGGGTGAGAGATTAAGTTATTTCAAGGTTTCAAACAACCCTAGAATTTTAAATAGTTTCCGGAGAGATAGCTTGCTCATGTTATAAGTCAAGCAAGCGAGACCAGATTCCGCAACTCTATTTACAATTATGTTTATTTTCATTTTTTTCCCAAGCTGTATTAAAAAATATGTCTTGGTAAAATTGTCTTCTGATTTTGAATCTCATCCAAATTCTTTTGGACGTAATCTCAAAAGAAAAAAAGCTAACAAAAGCATTTAAGGAATTCCGCGAGGATCCTCACTCTTCCTTTTTTTTTGAAATTGAAAATATTTTATTTACTATATTATTTGGGCATTGTCAGGAATTTTACCGTTCATATAATAACAGTTCAGATCTCTGGAATAGGTAAGTATGTTCTTGAGTGGCGAGTCTCTAAAGCAATCACCACATTGTCACTTTAAATTTTTTATGTGACTGTCGCCCTAAAAGTCATTCCTGCTGAAGACGCCTTAAAACTGTCTTTAGAAGTAAGATATAAAAAATGATTCCAATTATTAAAAAAAAAGTTTTAACATGATTTAAGAGCAGCTCATTTTTTTTTATTATCTCAGCGCTCTTTTTTTTCAAGGGGGAGGTAGGGGTTCAGTTCTGACCCCGCGCCGTCGACAAGCATGCATTTGTACGGAAACACTTAAACCCATTCCTGAAAGGCCTACGTTTTTTTTAAATTGGATTTCGACATTTTTTCTTTTTTTTTTTTAGTTATGTTATGTGAGGACGATTTAAAAATTTGACTCACGGTTGAGCTGAATCGATTTGGCCCTTAATTTAGTTTCTTCTTTGCGATGAGATATTAATGTCAAATTTTGGTTTTCAGATGACGTGAGGTACAGCTACGAGCACTGCAATTTTTGTCAGGGACTAACCAGCGTTTTTCACACGGTGAACCTCGCCAACGAATTCGTCCAAAGAGAAGAACCATGGAAACTAGTCAAAGATAAAAACCAACACGATCGGTTAAAGACTGTTTTACACATAGCGCTAGAAACCATCCGTGTTTGCAGCATCGCATTGCAACCTATTGTTCCCGATATTGCTGATACAGCGCTAACAAAGTTGGCAATCTTCCCCAACGACCGAACCTGGAGTGATATGAGGAATGTGTCCTGGAACTTAGAGGAACCCTTCAAAAGTCACAAGTTGGCTGTTGGGAGAGTCTGTTTATATGGCGGTTAAGTTACCTCTGCACTCTCAGTATGTTATTATTACTTTTTTAAAATTTCTTTTCGACTGATATATTTTTAAAGCGCTCCATTGTTTCAATTTTTTCCAAGAAGAAATGAGCATTTCAGAGTTTATGTTTTCCGTCCTTTATTGTCTGATCCCATGTCAAATTCTGCCGGATTTTTATTATTATTGTTTTCGCTGAGCTCAATGAATTTTCTTTTTGTTTCATTCTTGAGTTTTCTATTCTAATGCGGGGAAAGTAGGTATAGGGCGCGATTAGATGACGTCATCATCGAGATAAATGGTAGCCGTAGAGGGAGAATAATGTGATTTCTTGGAGGATGGGGTTATCGGGGAAAAAGTTGTGACTGTGTTTTCTCGGATTGTGTCTCCTTGCCTATGATTACAAACTGCCGAGATGTTGCTTTATGTTGAACATGATTATTTTTCCCTCATCACGTCAAAAGATCAAGAAGGAAGGATGAATTGAACTATGGTTCATATATGGCTACTATTTATCTCAACGGGTGCTCGCACTCTAGTCCTAGCGGTGAATTTTGAAGGGATAGGCAACTCGCTTGGATAGAGTGTAAGGAGGGTTGCCTACCACCCCGATTGTGAGCGCTACAGCTGATGCCTGTTGCCCAAGACTCCATGATCGTGCCTAAAGGGAAACGAATAACTGGAGGTCACGTATCTTAATACCCTACCAATATCCGTCTGTCATCCGTTTGAACTCGACATTCGAATAAAATTCTCGATAACCGGATGACATTATGAATACCGACATCCAACAGATATCTGGAGAGCATACATCATAGATCCAGTAGGTACCCGTGGTGTTCTGATTCTTGAAGAATATTAACATAAATTTTGATCAGCAGCGAATTTTTTTTTTAAATGTGGTGGAATGCTGGATAGAAACTTTCGAATGAAAGGTAGGTTTTTACGAATGGGTTATCAATCGACAGAAAAGCACAATGGCTGCGAGATATTCTTCAAAAATATTTTATATCATTCTTGAAAGCAAAGTAACGCTTTTTGAATAATATTCATGTTTTGTAAGGTCAAGCTCATCCGATATTTTTTTTAAATTATTTTTCTATGCTAACCTGCGTTGCCTGAATGTTCAGAGTAGATCCAGAGCAGCACAGACCAGAGCAGATTCAGAGCAAAGACCAGAGGCTTATTCAAATTCAAGTTGAGTTGAGAACCATTGAGAACATCGGCATATTCGAATGAGATCGGGAGCCTTCGGCCCGACTCGGAAGAAGTTTGCGAATTTCGCGGTGTTTTGCCTCCAGGTTTTGCAGTGAATGCTGGGGTGGGGACCACGACTGATTACTGTTTTGGGGACATTATTTACGTGTAAAAAGTGCAGATTTCTTCGTGAACGTTTATAAGTGATTAGTAATTGGTGTTTCTGTGAGTTACTTTGTGTGCGGCATGTGATGTGATAAAATGGCGTGTTGTTGGACGGAATGTGGTTTCGTCGTACCGGTATGCGGTAGCGCAACGGCGCTCATATTGTATTGGGAATTCCGTTGCAAGTATAATGTATTTTCTGCAATAGAGGTGAGTTTCCTTCCTTCGACTTACGAAAGAGTAAGATTTCAGCAAGGGATAACAAAATTTACCAACATTGTGAAAAGAAGAGGTCCGCCCCGCCTTTTCGAAGATGTTTTGACTTTGTTGATGGGAGCTTTCATCTCCCACCATCTTTGCTCTTCAGATAGATACATTCACCATTTTACCAAATCAGGAAATAATCAGCAAATTCCTATTGACTTACTAAATCAATGACCTTTATTTAACTCTTTGATCCAAGATTAGAGATGCATAAACAGTGGTTGGAATGGTTTTCTAGACCCAAACAGTCAAATGGGACGATATGCCATTCTTCTTGCTACTCGAACACCGGCGTCTGAATTAGTGAAGCCTCTTCAATATCAAGTTTTGATCTCTGCGACTCGTTCCTTACTTACAGTTGAATGGGGCAAACAGGCTTTCTCCCGCCTTTTATTCTGCATGCGATTTTTTTCCAGGATCTTCCACCTCAAAACAATGACTCAAATGAGGTATTTCAGCAGAAAGTTTGGACCAAAACAAACCCCCGCCATCTTTGATTTTGAAAATACGAATTATTTGATTTACCTGCAATTTTAACTCTCGATCCACTTGTTGATTCTTTCTTTAAGAAATTTTATACATTTTTCGTGCCGTATAACAAAGTGTTGATCGTCATAAACTTCCCGAAAATTTCATTTCTTCAAAATTTGTGTCCAGCAGACCACCCTGGTCAGGTGAGTCTCGAGGTTGTCTGCTAGACACGTATTTTGAGG
>Ga0058701_10005016_pt1 | contig 10888 bp, 8 predicted proteins | sample AgamicOrMae_FD_97039 | JGI IMG/M metagenome (GOLD analysis project Ga0058701, IMG submission 97039) | Agave microbial communities from Guanajuato, Mexico - Or.Ma.e | ecosystem: Host-associated > Plants > Phyllosphere > Phylloplane/Leaf | place: Guanajuato, Mexico | collected 2012-06-04 | reverse complement strand
TGAAAAGATTTTTGATGGAGGGATTAAAATGTTTTAAAAGGTGAGAATATGAGCGTTGCGCGACAGGTTAGCGTCTGTACCGGAACAAAAGCACAAATGATGTCCCAAATAGCTTGCGATGCATTTTTAAGTCGGCCATCTATGTTGCAAGAACGTTCGTCTAGTGACAAAGGTGACCCACACAGCAGCGTGACAATTCGATCGAGTGACACTTTGGCGTTTCGAGCTGAGTGCCGTTTTTCGTGGAGAAATGCCCTCCCGGCAGGATTGCCACGCGCTTCCAGTTCGCGGAAGTAGGTCAAGGTCACGCGGTGACACGTCTTATTGACGGAGCCTTTTACAAAATTGTTTCCTCTACCTGAGCATGTACATTTTTTATTTGCGAGTGGGAACACGCTCACATCTTCCGATGCTGCAATGCTCTTATCGGATCTAATTGTTCGACAATATTCCTGTAACAAGTACTTGAGTGACAGTGCTTGAAATAGTCAAGATGTTATCACTTTTTAATTTTTATTTTTACTAGACAGTGAGGCCTTTAGGAGGTGCTTATCGTTGTTGACTATACCTTATTTTCCCGGTGGATTCTGTATAGAGTATCGACAATTGGCGGAGGCGGCCTACGACGGACTTGTCAAAACTCGGGATTTCTTTTTTATGCCTTTTGCGAGCACTGCACCGCGTTCAACTCAAGAAACCTTAAGCGAGCGGGTTGTTGAACTTACATCCTCACCTCCTTAATATTATCGGTAGTATCAGCTTAGCCAGCCGAGTTTCGTTCCTTTGGGTGGAAGACTCATATTTAATTCGCACGCTGTAATTTTGAGCGAAGGAATAGTCACTGAAACAGCTGGACTGTGAAAGAACTTAAGGGTTTGTGTATAGGATGCGTGAGGGGAAAGGGAGCGGCCACAAGCTCACGGTGGATGTCCTGAAAAGGAATGCTTGAGAGACTTAGACTCTGTGAAAGAAGATTGTGGTTTAACAGATCGGATGAAAGTTTCATTCTCTTTTCAGCCGTATCCGTCTAAAACAAACGCACAGAAAAAAATGTTTCATGGCTGTACGCAAAATGAGTCCACTATTTCTCTCATGTTCGAACTAAGAAGTTGTAATCTTGTTTATATTTCCATATTTCTTCACATCAGTGGTGGAGCAACAATAGTGCCGCTTTTGGGTAAGGTTTCATGATGATAGGTTAGTTTGGGAGGGAATTAGAAAGTATTTTTGGCGTACATAAGTAACCATTTAACCAAAAAGTCACCTATTTTTTATGTAAATTTGTCTGTTCCGGTTGAAATTAGTTTTGTTTTTTCTTTTATTTTCCGAATCTAACGAATAATGATATCTTCGATTTTGTACTCTCTGGTTTTTCACTTTCACCTTGGGAATTTTGTGGGTGATGATATCTCTCGATGTGATACCAATATTGTGGTACGCATTGGACGGATGGTTCTTTCAATATATACACGGTAAACTTTTATTCTTTTCTTTCTCGGTTTGGCACGGAAACTCTCTGATGCGGTAAACTGTAAACTGGAATGCGGGACATTGATAGAATACGAAGTTTTTCCTTCAAGGGCTTCGTGCAGCGTTTGTTAAAATTCGTTTTCGCAGCATGAAACAAAATTGAAGGTGAAAACCAATTCCAATATTCGAGTCCTACAGTTGTTTGGATGTTTTTCCATCAAATACAACATTCTGCCCTCCTTTCTTTAGATTATGGTTTTACCCTCCGAATCTTGTTATTCGAATGTACCGTAACATTTTTTTTCAATATGGCCTGTATAGAATATACAAGTAAGGAAAAATAATTATTACTATCATCTTTAGGACAGACCCACGCTTGAAAGACAGCTAGACATTTTGAAATTTTATTTTCGCTCTTACAGCGCATAAAACTGTTTTTCCGTGGGCAACTTTGCGGTTTGATTACCGGTTTTTGTTCATGAAACAGAATATTTGAAGGTAAGCAAACCTTCATGTATCAATAATGTCAGGCAATAGGATAGTCTTCAATACAGTACCGCAAGTTTCTAAAGCAAGGAAGAGTTTTGTTACTTAGTACCTGAATTAGGATTGAATCATTAGCATAGCCGTCCCCGTGTATTCCTGCTTTATCAGGCACGATGAAGGAGCAGAATGAGGTATCTGCTTCTTTTTTTTCGTTCAAATATACTCATAGGTTTATGGACGTCAATATTTCCATCCATCCGTCTTTCTTTATGTACTAAAGGATTTGCCTAGAATATCTGATCCAGGACCCATGGCAAGGGGTGGATCCAACGGGTTGTCCTCCCGAAAATCACTGTTTGGTTCCATCTGTGGACGCCTTGTCTAGGTGCAGTAAAGTTCTCTATGCGTGAGTTAAAAAAAATAGCCGAAACAAAAACGTGGAGTCTTCATGAAAAATTAAAAAATCCTACAGAGCATTCCAATCTATTAATTCCGCATCGAACATGTTTCAAGGGAATTTTTCAGGTTTGTTGGAGAAAACGCAACGTTTGAAACTTAGAATGTAATTGCTTCAGCCATCTTACGGCCGTCTAAAAAAGGACGAAAAGACAGTCGAGAAGCTTACTCGTGTCGACTTTGACTGTCGTTGTTTAGGGAGCACATATGCACGCCCTTGATATCCATTGTAGCGCTGACTCCACTGTATTTGGAAGGGGACTGAAGAGACGGGGGAGCTCTGGGCTGGGCTGGGATTCCAGGCTTATCTGGAGGGACAGTCTCGCTGTAGACCCCCTATATTATCCGGGAGCTGCGTCAGACAGTCGGAAGGGCCTATTCGTTCGCTATTTTACATTGTTCCGAAAAGGGGTGGAGTTTACCTCACCGATCAGATTCAATGATGTTGCTTTTGTATTTTTATGATTTCCTCTCTCTCTGCACTCCTGCAAGAATTGGGCTGTTTCCGCTTCTTATTTCTCTTGCCGCGCAGATCTCCGACCAAAAATCCCTCTTTCTATTGGTGTATACCATTCATCTTCTTCAGAGCTGGACGCAGACGTATCGTGGGATTAAAGAACGCAGGAAAATGTCACCGAGTGAAAGAGTGCGCTAAATTTAGCGTTTGTAACTAACAGTCAACAAACAAAACCGACAGCATCTGCTGTTGGAACACTGTTACTATTTAGCGTGCTGCTCATTGAATCCGGTCCGAGGCAACTTTTGTCTGTTGCGTACGGATTCCTGTTTTTTTCTTCCGAGGAATTACTTTGAACAAGACAAGTTACAGCAGTATACGTCGGAGTCTGCAATGAAAATTTCTTCCGTAGATTCAGCGAAATGGCCCGTGGTGAAGGACACGCACTCGGGTTTATCGGTTATGTTTTTTCTTGATATATTCGATCCATCCCACAAATGCACGATCGCTTACAACGGTGGCTTTGAAGATAAGCTCCAGGAAAGTATGTATAGCTTGCATGCGCGTACGACTGGTCTTCCAGTCGATGACGATATATTATACCATTCCGATCACAGTTATTTTTCGAATACTGCTCTTTGTTTTGTCCGACAAACATTAATATCGATCACATTTTTTAGGCACTTACTCGTCGGTTGTTTATTGATTCTGCCAATTTTGGTCGTGTCGGACACTTTTGCTCATCTGGGTCATTCCTTTCCTGTTGGACCTTTTTTTGCGTGTATGACTTTTTTCTTCGTGTTTTCGTGGGCAACGTTTTTTGGTCATATGCCCATTCGATACACACATTTTCTTTTTTCTTGCCTGATACTTTTTTCGTGTCGGACACTTTTTTCGTGTCGGATACTTTTTCCGTTTCGGATGCTTTTGCTCATATCGGACACTTTTTTTTTCCTTTTGACAATATTTCTGTTTATGGCTTCCTTTTTTTTCGTATGGGTTGACTATTTTTGTGTCAAATACTCTAATTGGGTCGGACAATTTTTTCCTGTCGGGCAACTGTTTGTGTCAAGCACTTCCGGTTCATTTGTCGGTCCTTTTTAAGTGTCGGACACGTTACGTGTCGTACACTTTTCTTCTGAGGCAGTGTCTTCCCCACCTAGGACATCTCTCATCAAATATTCCTAGCCTACCGGTCATGTTACTACCGAATAATGTACCAAACACACCGCAGCAGTTTCCTCCTGTCGTTAACTACCAATCTAATTGATTCTCAGCCTGTCAACAGTGCATGCTGCGAACGCATGTATAACCGGGTTAGAAATCAGTTGTAACGTGTGAGTTGCGAGCCCCTGAGGATTTTCTGAAATGACGATACAACCTGCTTGACATGAGGGCTGGATTCCTGGCTTTTCAGCCTGCAGTGGACAACACGCGTGGCACTCGTGTCGAGCAGGTTGTATCGTCTTTTCAGAGAGTTCTCAGGAGCTCGCAACTCACATGGTATATGCAGTAGTTCATCGAGGGCGTAAGAAAGCGAGCTGCACGCTTCGTCTTCTCATCGCAGAGTGTACCGGTATGACCAAGTGCAGAAACGTGCGCGACATAAATTACGCGATGAGGTTTGCAGACAAAGCTTTGCGTAGTGCAGATAGCAAGGCAGATAGTCATCTCGGCTTAGTGGCGTTGTGTTTCAAGGAGAAACATTCGCCTTGCTTTTTACAGGCAGCTGAAATAGGCCACTTTAAGCCGTGCCACGCCGCTCTCCTTTTTGAGGGCCCAAAATGTCGTCACCATTTCTCTGAGACTCTTTTTTTCCAGCAATTGTTTTTTTTGCGTCCGTACAGATTTTATCGGGTTACGGCTAGGCTTGAGTACCGTTCTCCTTGAACTGTTGACTTCAATGACCTCAATTCTGAAATCTGAATTAATCAATGTGGAAAGGATGCCAACAGAACTAAGGATTTACAGGATACGTTTGTTTCAGCGTATCAAAATCGTTCGATCTGTCCGACAAGTCAGATCACTGGTTGAAATATGACACGATCAAAAGGATTTCTTTAAACGTAAGTTTTCGCAATGACTAAATACAGCTGATGTAAGAGTATTTATGATAAAGGCTATTTAAAAGCTTACCTGGAGCATCTATATATCCTCTTCTAAAATTGGGTTTCGCCAAACGCTAAACATAAACTAATTATGCTGTTAAAAAAAATATACGTTTTGCGCATTTTCTGCCAACAATTCTGCTTTAGGAGAAATTCGTCGGTTTAATTACTTTTATTTTATTGCGGTCTACATTCTTATGAGACGGTTTTTCAGAGATGCTGCAGAGGATAATGTGTTAGACTCAAGTGGTCGTCCATAAATCACGAGAACACTTTCAGGGGGGGGAGTCCCTAAATGTTCACGTGTGACCACATGGGGCGGAGGGGGGTTCACCGGTATGTTCACGTGAGCATAAAAAATCGCGCGATTACCGCTCCGAGAGCAGTTATTGGGCCTAGACAGATTGGCAGGAAAATCTAAAATCTGGTTAGATGTAACTTTTCTGAAAGTTAAATCTGCTCTGCTAAAACAATTAAAAAATACTTCTGGTGTAAGATAGTTTTTAAAGTCTGTTTAAAATAAGGGAGGTTGTATTAATATATATCATTTTGTAAAACTAATTTAGATCATTCTTTTTGAATATAATCAAGCCTCTTATAAGCAAGTTTAGTGTTATTTACCGTTTTTCGTCAAAAAATAAATAAATGTTCTCGTAGGACATTGGGGGAGAGGGGGGGTGGTAAAGCTGTGTTCACGTCATGTTCGCATGGGGGGAAAGGGGATCAAAAAGTGGCCTTTTTTGTTCTCGAGATTAATGGATGACCCCCAAGAGAGTATACTCAGAATGCAGTAATGCACATTAACATTGACCCAACCTGTTTTTGCGATGCAAGTACAGTACACGGTCGGTAATCGGACACATTTTGTTCCTGAGGGTGCGTCGGATTACTGGAAACGTCCGATTACTCAACATGCACGGAAAAATTTAGTAATAAAGCCCGTATAGCCATTTATGAACAGTTTTTGGATATGCTGTAAGAAAATAAGCTGTTTTTACGACGTCAAGTATTAGTTAATGGGGGTAAAGAGTCGAAAAAACACTATCGCTGATGTAAATATCTTCTTAAAAATAGAATTTTATTAAATGGCACATTAGAGTTGATTCGCAGTGAGGGCGAGGCGTCGTTGCTGTTCCCGCAACCGTCCGACTGCAGAGCTCCGCATCCTACCGTCCGATTACCGGGCGGCGAACCAAGCGGGCAAAGACAGAGTCCGATTAGTGAGAACGTTTCGCAGAAAACGTCCGAATATAGAGCGGGCCCATGGAGCTCGCGTCCGCCTCCATAACCGTCCGATTACTGGACTTGTCCGATTAGCGAGCGTCTACTGTACCTACATCATAACTGACTTTATTTTAGTTACTCTCTTGACTGTAATAATATCATTATCAGCCGTGTCAAAACGTTCCCACCCTGGCTCTTATTGCATTTGTATCTCCAAAACTTAGACATTTCATCTTTTTACCCCCCCTCCCCCAAAAAAAAACAACTGAAACGCGGATTTATATCTTTCTTAGAGGTACACGTGTATCTTAATGCCTCTTCAACTAACTGGCTTCAGCGTGCATTGTAGTCTGATATCGATTTCGACCGAAAACTGAAATCCATTCTGAAGTAAATACATAAGAGCAATCTTTTAGGGACGACTAGAAAAACGGGCGAGTTAGAAAAACGGTCATCGGTTTCGCAGAATCCGATCGTTCCGTAATTGCCAACTTTTGTGGAAAACCCCCTTCGAATAAAGTTGCCGGAAATCTCTGTTATCGGTGCTATTTGTTTGAACGGCGTAGATTCGTGATACCGGCTGTGAGAAAAGGATGGAGGCGATAAAAGACATATGGGAGGGAGAGAGAAAAAAAAACTGTCATCGCCTGACACGCGTCAGCACGACCAGGTAGGACAACGACAGAATACTAAGGAGGTGGAGAGACAATTCTGATCGAAGGTTTGTTCCTTTTTTCTGGTCAAGTCTCCTCCGTTTTTCTTTTGACAATTTACAGCGCGGAGATTTTCCCTGACACTGTGAAAACCGTGATCTGGAACTGAGATACGCAACACGCCGTGCATGGCTGTGTTGAAGTTTGCGGAGGTATGATAGGCAATGCGCCTTGCGGCTATGTGTTGAAGGTTGCCTATGGCGAGTTGGTAAGGCGCTCGCCGATACGGAATATCATGAAAACGTTTAAATCATTTCTCGCAGCCCAGTTTTTTTTTTAATTTTTTCAGATGATCTTTTTTCTTTGTGTATTGATATTCCTCTTAAGTTTATGTTACGTCTTGTCGTTAGTTGTTTGCGTATGCCAGACTAGCGATTGATACTACAAACCAACTCGACCGAATGCGCAAAGCTAAAAATGGCTGTTTGGGGTCATTTCGGGCAAACAGGCAACTCTAACCACAGCAACCTTCGGCAAACGGATTCTTGCCGTCGACAGATGGCGAAGTCGCAAGATCCAAAGGAACATGGGACTTTACCAAACACAATCCTTTTGTCAATACTCTCTCCGGAGTCAATACCCTCTTCAAGTGCATCCCATTCCCTCGAAAAACTCCTCCTTGTCATCAAACTGACATGTCTCATTGTACTTCTAATTTACTGGGCGAAAGGAGAGAAGGTTTTAAAAAAGTTAAAGCTTCGTCGTTTGAAAAAATAATAATTTTTACATTGCCACAATATTGCTTTAGGGCTTTAAAAAATCTTCGAAAATCAAGTAGCGCAATAATTTAGTTTTGAAGTATCAAACAAAAGTCACTGAGAGTTTGGGATATTCTCCTTTTTTTTTCAAGCAACTTTTCTGTCTAAGATGTAGACCAATAATTTGCAGCAAGTTTTATCTATTCGAGTCTTAGGTCATTGATTTTTATTTAACCAAGACTTTGCAATGATTTGAACAACACTAAAGTATTACTACAATAGACGAATTCTCGTTTTTGTAATTGATGTATCCATTTAAATTTAAAATAATGGATCTTTTACTTTTATTTCCTAACTCGTCCCGCAGCAAAGCGACAGCAAATCAATAATGGAGCGAGGCATAGGGTACTTAATTCAACCTTACCATTCCAATTGCTTAATGGAACATTGCAAGGCACAAGACTCCTTGCCTGACCTAGAAGTGTTGCGAGGTTATCGTAAATCATCGTGATTTGATAAAAGTTTGAACCAAAAGAGCGAAAAAGGTAGAAAAATGTGACCATTTTAACCTTAGAGTGTAGGATGCGTACCGGTAATGTATTCGGTGACATTCGCTTGTTTGTTGCTCGGCAGCGCCAGCTTTTGTGTGTGTGCGACAAGTTGGGGCTGATGTGCTCATGTGAACTGTCACGATATGATAAGGACTCCAGCCCGTATGTCATCTCACGTCGTGCCAACTTCGATTGTACTCTGTGGTCCTTGAAACCCCCACAGCATTCAGGAAGGATAAACAAAATGCTGGGCATACTTGGAAAATTGCCTGGTTTAGCTACCGCCCTTCACATGATCGTCCTGTAAGGATGTGCCAGCGCAACTATGGAAGTCGAATTGACAAACATGAAAATTCTATTTCTTAGAAAAAAATCGTTGCAAGACTTGCACCTAGGAAAGTTTGTTGCCACCTAATTGGCTTTCATTTTGTTTTATTCTTTGGAGTGTGACGTTTGTCAGACAAAAGTAGTTTAAGCGAAGACCAATCGGCGCCGCGGCTGAGCAAACAGTTTCACCAGCAAGAGAAGTCCATTTGGCGGGAGGCCTTCGTCGCCGCTTCCGGAAACGACCGACCTTTTCCGGAAATCGCCGACGGCTCTGTCAACGAACAGGTCTGGAGAGGCTGCTGAGACCTTCAATAAAAAAAGAAGGAGGAGACGAATAACGTACGTCTTTTAATCGTTTCAATTTTTTCCTCTAGATTGAAAGAGGAGTCGTTTTTGCAGATTTTGTTGCTGAAACTCATCAAAGTTGTATTATATATATAGTTGAACCAGGATAAGAATGCCGATGGTGGCGTGTTCAGTGGCTGGCTCCAATGACGTAGGCTTTTTTTTGTTCAAACAACTGCAGTTTTTCATGGATTCTTTTGATGGGCATTTCCTTGTATGTGAAATGAATTTGCGTTGCGCCACCTTCGATACCGGACTTTTGTCATTAAAACTTGAATAAACAACGTTATTTGGTATATAATGTGGCAACCTAACCTTAGTTTTTGATAGGTCAGGTCGCCACACTATATACCAAATATCGCTTTTAATTCAAGTTTTAATGACAAAACTCCGGTACCGACGGTAGCGCAAATTCATTTCACATACAAGGCAATACCTATCAAAAAAATCCATGAAAACTGCAGTTGCTCGAGCAAAAAAAGAAACAAAAAAAATCCTGCCTCGTTGGAGCCCCCCCACTGGACACGCCGCCATCGGTATTCTTATCCTGGTTCAACTATACGTGGTCATCAGCTCCATCCTATAATATAATGACCAATAGTGTTGAGAGCAAAGATTGAAGAGGATCATGGTTTATTATGATTTCGCATCTCAAAAGTATAATCTCCTGTATCGACATCTGAAGGCCAAGATTTTACCTGTACAAAAAAATTTGTAATTACTTATATAGGCGCTTTAAGAGTGTTTTAGACTAGGGAACTACTTTTGGTTAAACTGGTTTTGTCAAAATAACCGCAGCTCTTCCTGTGGATTGTTGCTTTGTGTATTCACCTGCAACTTCCCCGATAACAATCAGATTCAGCGAAGGTTTTCCCGGAAAAAAAATTCTACTCATAAAAATTTGAAACACAAATATGTTGATCACCTGTTTTAAGTGATTGACAAAATTATGTGCTGACACAAAGTAGACTAATTACCGTGTACTTTTTAATGAGAGGGAAAAAAAAACAGATACAAACACACTTTTTGACGATTACTTTACTCCATATTTGTTTCGGCACTGAGGGTTTATCATAGCTCTGAACTTTACGAAAACATTTTTTTTATCTACTGAATATGGAATATTTATCGTGTGAACGCAGTCGCCATCTTAGAATATTGAATTCTTACGTCTGCACATAAATTCATATCAAAAAGGTCATACGACGAGAGAATAATAATTGGTTGACAAGACACGTATTCTCATCTCCTAACCAAGTCCTGGTTCAAAACATCTTGCGCTGAGACTTTCAAAGACGTCTTTCGTTTCAAGGAGACAAAAACAAATGCGATCAAATTCAACAAATAGAAAAAAAAGTCTTGCAGCGAAGGACTTGAAAAAAGTTATTCAGGGACTGTCTTACGGGTAAAAAGTCATCTTCCGCAGGGAGAGTCTTTGGAAGACATTTTTACATTACACTATATTCGGCAACTTTTATTCGGATCTAAGATATGAGACCTTGTAGGTCAACTATTGTTCGGTTCAATAGGTTGTGCCTTGCCAAGCTAATCAGCACGCTAACGAAAGGCGAGACACAAGAGGTAGAAATTCTTGTTCTAAAATTTGCAGTGTATTTTGTCAAGGCTGCACCATTATCTTCCGGGCAGAGTAAAGAAGTGATGCTGCCACAGGGGCAACGTGTGTCCTGTTCTCATTTCATTACTTTTGGCCTCGTATTAATTCCAATTTACGCGTAACCTGGTTTCGCGCTCTCCCCTGAAGTGTCCTGACGGGGGGACCCTACACAAAACTCGTCCCACATCAAAAACTGCTCTCGGAAAAACCTCTTCGCCAAACATGGGCCTCTTTATCGCGTGCCATTGAACCTTTTCAAGCACAACGAATTCCAACAGAAAATCCCGCGACTCGTAACACAAAAAAATCTCAATCCACTTACTCTCAAAGAGAAGGTATTGCAAAAATAGAAGAACTTAATTTCCTTTCGAAACAGAAATTGTCTCATTTTCATTGCTTCTTTTTAAGCGTAAAAAAATACTTATTTTTAGAATAGTT
>Ga0058701_10005015_pt1 | contig 10888 bp, 9 predicted proteins | sample AgamicOrMae_FD_97039 | JGI IMG/M metagenome (GOLD analysis project Ga0058701, IMG submission 97039) | Agave microbial communities from Guanajuato, Mexico - Or.Ma.e | ecosystem: Host-associated > Plants > Phyllosphere > Phylloplane/Leaf | place: Guanajuato, Mexico | collected 2012-06-04 | reverse complement strand
TATCTCCCGAACGCTTGAGATCGAGGGTTTTTCCGGCCTCGGGTATTCCTTTGACATCGAGTCCTAACGATTAGTGCCAAAATGGGGGGAATCCTCGTGTCACATCAAAGTACCTTCCCTTGTGAGAGAAAAATTTAGAACGATCAAAATACAGTCCCAATTTTTCCGAAATCTTGGAATGAATCATTGTAATTTATGTTAGTGGAGCAGTTTCGTCGAAAGTCAGCTAGAGGAAGTCGTTATCGGACTGTTTGTGTTTACAGCTTTACTGCACAAGAAAGGTTATGGGCGCTCGTTTCAGATTAGTTTTGTAAATTATTGTAGGGAAACGCGGCGCGGATATCGTTGAATATAGAAATTCATAAGGCCCCTACAAAATACGAGTTGCCCCAATCTACCTTCCACGTTCAGAGACACTCCTTTGACTTATTCAGTTATTTATAAACGTCCTCTCATGAAAAACAACACGGATCTATACGCTTTGTGTAGTAAAACGACAGCAGATCTGCTTATATTTCCCGGTAATTCTACACAGTAAAAAATAACCCCTCTTTTAGGTTATGAAGGTAAAACAGGGGAAGAGAGTAATTTGGTTATTTCTAAAGATATAACTATGAATAATCATATCAATGGAGAGCTCTGAACGAGATTTTTTCATTGACATGGGTGTTCACAGGTAATAACCAAATTGCGCTCTCCCCTTGTTTCGCCTTCAGACCCAACACAGGTGTGGGACTACCTAAAACAAGGGTTAGTTTTTACTGTGTATAGTTCACTTTATTTGTTACATTTTTGTACAAGGCTGTTAAAGTATTCAAAATTTCAGAAAATGCTGAAGAGGAAGCTCTCTTTTTCGTTTTTTTTATTCCATTTTACGGTACGCGTTCAACGTGAGTGGTTTCAGTTCATTGCAATTTATCTATTTTTTTATGGGTTTTTTTTGGCGGGGTGGGAAGGGTTGCTGACAAAGTGGCGGCTACTTTCAACTAAAACTGTCGTTGGCAGTGTCGCCAACTTGAATCGATTGGCGGACTCCGAGTCGAGTGCCCGCCTCAATACGGTTTCTTCCCAGACCGGCCTGTATACAAGGTTGGCACCACTGCCGATGTCAATCGGTGCAATTGGTAGACCTGCTTTTCGATATACATCCATACTCACGTTATCTTGACCAGACTTCAGCTTTTACGGTCGTTCTGAAAAGTGAGTTTACATTGATACAGTACTTGGTTGCTGATTATGGCCCCCAATAATCCTTGCGTGGTCATAGCAACAGCCAGAACGTAGCCATAGAGTGTTGTACACTCTGAAGATTGTGTTCTAACTCGGGTTAATCTTTAATAATCACTCCAAATTTGAATCAATGAGAGTGAATTCAGTGAATTTTCACTGAATCTCAGAGACCTACTGATTCAAATTTAGAGTGATTACACTCCAATGATTATCCTGCTTTTCAACAAATTTACGCGGTTGCCATTTCTTAATCCTCTTGATGAAAGATCATACCATGGTGGAACGTGAAAGGTGGAAAATTCTACCTCTAAAATTTACAATGTAGTTCGCTAATTAACGGCACGGAGTCATTTGCGCCTGGCTTCTAATTCTTTTGGTTCGGTCATTTATAAATCCTCCTCCGAATTTTTGCCAACATTGCGGCACTAAAATACTTAACGCGGATGATTTTGGTACTTGAATGTTGTCAGTCCTGAAACGTATTCAAGTCTCTGTTAGGCCATTTACTTCCTACAATCTTCTTCCTACATAGCCCATTCAAGTAAAGTTGAAACAAACGAGATATATTTTGTCTTTGGTGTTTGCGATAAGTTTATTTGCTGCTATAATTTGGTTTGGATCTTTCGTTGCTTGTTTCAAGTCCCCCCGATTAGCCTTTTTTTTTCTTTGAATTTATCTTAGGGTGTTGCTATTGACCCGACATGCATTGATGTAGGGAGACTTGAGCGCACGGAAACAAACCTAATGCATTTTGAATGGGAGGTGACTTGAACGCCGGGAACACAACCAGTTTATGGCAATCGGGTCATTATACACACTCCCTTTAACTTAAACTAATTTTTAATTAATAGATTCCATAGAGATTTTTAATGAGATTTAATCGTTTAAAAAATAAAATCAAAATTCCTAGCTATCCCATTGCTTTTTATTGCCTACTTTGACTCGTTTTCCAATTTTTCAGACCAGATCGGTGCCTGATTAGAGAAAAATAAGGTTCCTTATTCAATGATCAGACCCTCCACATTCGCCGCATTGATACTCTCTTCAGTAAATTAACTACCGGTGCTAATCAACTTGCGAAGGCTGTTGGTTTGTTTGGTGTGAAAAGCGGCACCTTGGAGTATTTACGGGAGTATTTACGAACTCGATTCAAGGGACCGTCGCTAAGCGAGTGCTTCATTTTCCGCTCACCGATCGAATTAGCTCCCTGACAGCAGCCTTCACTCTTAGGTATTCACTGCAAGGCACTCGCGACACGCGCTCTCTTTAAGCCCATGGGTTGTCCCTCTTCGAAGCCAACATTCCCCATGAGAATTATGGGAAATACATCCCTTGTCCGAAAGTAAGGTTAAATTTTCATGGGTTTCGAAGCGGTTGTTTTGGTAGGTCCGTCGGATGGAGCCCCTGCAAAGAGGTGAATAGGCAAAAGCAACACACCTCTACGGTGAGTGTTGCCTATCCTCGACTCTTCAGGCGCTCTCTGTTCAGTACAATATCTCACGTAAATCTGCGCTCTAAAGCTGCATTTCCGCATGTGTTTGACCTTTTGTTGCCACGGCATAGGACACCTAACCAAGTTTGTTGCCACTTAATTTCTTTCTGTAAGTCTGTGATAGATCCAAAGAATGTTTGAAACAGAGTGGAGCACAAGAGATAAACAATGTTGCAGCCATTAAAAGTGACATTGCTTTATATGTTGGACTTCCCTGCTGTAAGGGCGGAAGCTCATGTGAGGTATTTCAGAACTGCTTTTTTTCCTCTCTTGAAAGAAGAAACATTCGCAACTCCGAAAACACTTGTTGATTATCGTTTGCCAATGTTTGCAATGAAGAAACATCTGGTCGACTCATTATAACGCCCCTATCTCTTATCAACATACTAACTCTGTATCGGCTAACACCGTCTGTGATAAGGGAAAAAGTTTCCCTTTTTCAGGGCCGATTTTTTTTAAATCCGATTTTTGAATTAACAATTACTTTTGTGCAGAAAAAAAATAATTGTAGTTTGAACTTTTTGAACTTTCTTGTATTTTCCGAGGGAGTGTCTATTGATCCGACTGCCCCATTTAAAATGTATTAGGTTGTGTTCCGTGCGTCCAAGTCACCTCCCATCTAAACTGAATTAGGTTGGTTTCCGTGCGTTCAAATTTCCCTTGTATTGACATAGGCGTGCGAATAGAACTGACCTTTTTTAAATAGATCTTAGTTTACTGATCTCGAAATGAAGTTCTGCACTAATGGGTCTAGTTTTATCAAAATCCTATAGGGCGTAAGAATTTTCCTTTGAAATTGGAATTTTCAGCTTGAGTTTCGCATAAATAAGCGTCACAAATTAAAGAAAAAAATCCCATAGGATCCCATTAAGCAGCTTCACGCTTTAAGAAGCATTGCGTTCACACTTGGAAATTTTTTCTTCTTGTGCCACATGGATAGTTTCGAGAGCGCTATTTTGTAGCGTACTCAACGAACCAGCCGACGTGTTGACTATCTTGTTACTCCTCTTTGGAGAAGTAATTTTCCTTACGGGTCTTCCTCAGAGAGGACTTTTACAAAAAAAAAAAAGTGGGATGGTTCGAGGGCAGTTGTATTTTCAGTTTTAAAGGTTTCATCATACTCCGCAGTGATTCATATGATCTTGTGTGAAAATGGTTTTATTTTTTCTTATTTGTCTTTTTTTTGTTTCAGTCACGATGGGCGACAGTTTCTTTCCGAAGGACTTATCGACGGTGAAATGGGAACATGGAGTTAATTCAATGAAGAAACTTGACGAAGCATTGAAAGGTGAGCGTCTTTCTCGGTGTTATTCTACCTAAAGAGAGCAGTAAAGACAGATATGGGTAACACCTCGCCAGCCACGAAGCCGCTCAGGATACCTACCCAGCCTCACTCTGACGAACTACGCGTCAGGAGGTAGCGCCTGGAAACACCCTATCCCGTAACATCTGGGAAGTTAAGCGGGACTTAGTAGCATGAGAGTAGTATCACATGGGATATGTGGGTGAATTTTTTTTTTATTTCATGTTTCCACATGATTTTCCCTTTTCTAATTATATGAGGGGAAAAAGCTAGTATCACATGTGATGTATGGTTAGTAACCTTTTTCCACATGATATTTTCTTTTCAAATTCATTAACGCTTTTACAGGTAGGTGGAAAAATAAGCTTTTTCAAAAGCACTTTGACACAAAGGGGGGAAGGGTGTTCTTTGGTTGCTTTTCGGAAGGGAAGGGGGGTTCAAAACTGCCCAAAAAACCAGTTGCACTTTCCCTAAGCTTTCCATCGTCTCCTTCCATGCTGTCCATTATCTATATGCCTTGTTTCATATCCTGTGCCAGCTGTGCGTTATCTCCGAACAGCTGTTCCACATATGACGTCTTAACCTGAGATATTCTGTCTGTTGCAGCGAACGTGCATATGCTGGAGGCCGACGTGGTAGCAGCGAACGGAATACCTATTATGGCTCACCCGCCAGCAAATACTTCAGACCTCACCTTACAGAAGTTTTTAGACACAGTTCGAAATACCACTTCAAGCAAGAAGGGTGTCAAGCTAGATTTCAAATCAACCGCAGCGTTCAATCTCTCAATTCCCTTACTAGAGAAATTTAAGGACGTAAGTATATCGCCTGTATCAAAGTATATGAGATACTTCACGAAAGATAGGAAATGAAAGTGAAATTCCGCCTTTGAAGCTATTTAAACAAGTTGAACTCACCGAAAATATTTCTATGAGCAAGTATATCCCGGGTAATCTATATGGTAATATCCATGTCGGAAAATCAATTCATTTAAGAATACTCGAATGGACATCCATGGTTCATGGCGATATCATAGACATACGGATATCCATTTCTCGATGAATGGATAAATCAGCATGGATATTGCATGGACACCTCAACCCGGGATGATCCTTGATTAAGTGACAAAACTATTTTATTATCGGTTCAAGAACATTTTTCTTTGCGCCAATACTATTTTTCTTGATTCAAGAATAGTTTATTCTTGGATATTTAAGATGGTTATATTGATGCAAATTAATTTAAAAAATCCAGAAACCTTTGTAAAAATCTCAAAGTTTGGGAAGTTATCCCGTTAAGCGAGCAATCACTTGAGTTGTTCTTCATAAGTCTCGATGTCTAACATCTAGGTGTGTATATTGAATTATGAATTTTCATTCCGTTTATGTCTATTGACTCATTTTTCATCAAGACGTTGTATTTGAGGTGCTTTAAAATAACTAAACGGCAGATTATTGGCAAACTTGACCAGATTGTTACTATTCCTCTCTTCACATGAAATAGATTTTTCCCCCTCCATCTAACAAGTAAGTCAGACGTTAGAAATCAAAATTCAACAAATTGTCGACCATTTTTCCAAACTCCCTGAAGAGGCACTTTTCCCCTAACTTTGCGATTAAATACCGTTTTCTTCGCCATTCGATAGGTACGGTACTCAATTCTGTACCTTTTCTAAAAATTTAAATTTTTCATCTGCCAACCTTTAACCACCTTAAATTAAGCTGTAAGCCTTGGTTCAAGACAAATATTCTTAACGTAAGAAGATTATTTGTAGCCCTAAATATTTTGGTAACTACATTAATTGTTGTATTATTGCTCGTAGATATGTTTTCTGTGGCAGTAAACTTCATCCTTGAGTTGGTTCATGCGCTTTTTCTGTCAGCAGTTCAAATACCCTGTGTGGCTGAACGCCGATATCCTGAAGGGCCCCGGCGCGGCTAAAGAGCCCTCGGTCGATGCCACCGCTTTCCTGAGCCAGGCTAAAGCTTTCGGAGCGTGGACCCTGTCCGTCGGCTGGACCACGACCGATAACGGGACAGACCCGTACACCCAGGATGACGTCGTAAAGATGAACAGCACGCTGATCGCAAACAGCATCCAACAGCAACCCGTCACGTTTGCCGTGCGGGCAGCCATCGCCTCCAGATCTGATGCGCCCATGAAATCGCTAGTCAACGTCTTAAATAGTGAGTGGCGGAATCAAAATCGCTTCTTTGATAGCCCATTATTCAACATTTATTCGTAGGGAAAACGAGTTTTGAAAATCAGTGTATTTAAACACGACGTTGTGGTAACTGTTTTATCTCGGACGGAGGAACTTTGTAGCATTGCTTTACTCGGGTTGAAATGTCCATGCAATATCCATGCCGAATTATCCATTTATTGAAAATAGACAAATGGATATCCCATGTGTCTATGCTATATCCATGAATAATGGATGTCCATTCGAGTATTTTTAAGTGAATGGATTTTTTAATATGGATTTTGCCATGGACATTGCATGAATACTTCGACCCGGGTATAAATGTTAAAAATTCAACGTCTGTGTTCTACCCTTGTTGTGCCGTTATTTCGATGTGACCCAGACAGCATATAGACGTCTAATACTAGACGATTTATGGATAGGCTACGTGGCCGCAATCCTTATGTCTATTAGACACCTATAAGAAGTCCAATCGGTACAATGTTCAGAAGGATCTACTAGTCGTAGACGTCTATAAGATGTCTAATAGACATCAGATTTGCGGCCACGTAGCCAGTCTGTAGATCGTCTAGTATTAGACGTCTATTCGGGGATTAACGACATACAGAGCGATGAGCGCCAGATGAAGGAAATGACGGTATGCAACCCGCTCGACAGAGGGTCTCTGCGTGTTGCCTAGAAGCTTGGAATTCCGCCCGTAGGCAACACGCACTGCACTTCTGTCAAGCGGGTTGCATCGTCCTTTGAGAAAATCGTCACGGGCTTGTAACACTCGCTTATTGGTGCGAGGAGAACCTTTAAAAAAATAATTAAAATGCTGCCTTTTTTTCAGATTCGACTTTGACTGTATGGAGCTCAGCTGATGATGACAAGAAGATAAACTACACCTCTCTCCGCAAGACGATCGACGACATAAGCCGAGAACGCGTTTTCGTGGACATGCCTCAGGACCAGCTGAAACAGCTCAACAGCGGAAACCATGCCGTCCTGTCAAGTGCCTGCATGCTGCTTGCTTTGGGTACCTTTATCAGCAAATTCTTCTAGGATGCAAAACTGAAGCGAGGGAAATCTCGTTTGGATCCAAGAACAGTATTTCATTTTCATTTTTTTCCGGATATAGTTTTTTGGCGTATGGTACTTATTCGGAGTCACTGTGTAAAGTGAACTGGTCGCTTTGATTCAGCCGTTGTTGCCGCTGTTCATTTTCTTTTGCAGGCTGTGATCTTTTTTTTTCTTCTTTTTTCTTCCGGGAAAAGGACATTATGGAAAAATTCGACGGAATACGAATCACTTATAAGCATATCAGTTAGGAATACGATTGACTAGGATGTGGAACAGTGCAGTCTTAATTTTCTGTCTTTGTGTAGCTTCGTGTTTTTGATTTGACGCTCCGTAATGTTCGTTTCATGTCTTTGAGAGCGGTGTGTTGCTCTGGTAATGTTAAGGCAAAGAATAGGACTTTCTACTGCCATGGGTCTCATTGATCAGTGTTTTTTTTTCCTTTTTTTTAGTTCCGATCGTGATCAGGTGTGAGTGTTATGTGTTTTGGTCCCAGCTTAGTGGTGTACATTTTTGTAAAGTAACTTCGATGATGTTAACACGAGTAATTTATACCAATTTTATAGTTGCTATGACACATTTCAGCGCCTTTGAAGAGAATAAAGAATTTTGGTCATCACAGATGGATGACGGAGAACAGTTTTTTATTTTTATTTCGTCCGTCTTCCTGCTGTTGTGCCTGCAAAGATCAGCCGATGCTGGTCTGGGGTATGCATTCCTTATCTTTTATCTTGGCCCTGATATTCTCAGTAGAATGGGTTCAACCTCCAATGTAATGGTTCCAGTTTCAAGTCTTCAAAAAGATCGTATTATTAACCATTTTATTACTGAAAGAAAACTGTGATGTCCTCTATTTGGCTAATGTGAAGACTACTTTGGCTAATGTTAAGAAAACGGAGTAACCGTGACGTCATCCGGAAAAGTTCTTTAAATTTCTAAAAGCGGAACCTATGCTAAGGCGCCGGTGAAGTCAATCGCTTCTCCTCAACAACGGGAAAAAGGATACGCTTTTTTTCTTTTTCTTTTTTTGTAGTTACAATGTTCTGAAGAAGGCTGATATTTTCCGCAACTGGTCTCACTTGACTTTGACTTCAACTTTGGGCATGATTAAGGAATTGGCCAGGCCTCGTAACTCTTAGGACCAATGTACCCGTCACTATGAGGGTAGTAGCGTACCGGTAGCGTACTTTCATGGACTGCAACTGCTGCTACATTACATTTCGTAAGTATCAACGCAGTCATCATATATCCCATGTCCAAATATCTAGTTGTTTTATTATTCGTTTTTTTTTTTTTTTTTAGATCTACCAAAAAAAAATTTTTAAGAACGAATTGTTGATTTACAGAAGATTTTCTGGACTCTCACGTTAAAATCGCGGACACTTAATTTTGTCGAATCTCTGCAAAGAAATTGTGGATAAGAGGAAAAAAACATAAAGATAAAAGTGTAGATCCGCAAGAAAAAAAAAAGAGTGGATCCACAAAAAAGTGGATGTCCATGCGGCACAAATAAAAAAAAAAAGGGTAGACTTAAAAGTGTACACTTCTTGAAGGGATCATCAATTCTTTTGGTGAATACATAAAACGCCGTGGATCCACAAAATTAAGTAAGGCTTTTTCATAAAACCACGAAATGCTGCGGAGCGTGAATCCACTGATTAAAGTGCGGAAAATTTTCCTTCGCACCGAAGAGTCTCGAATTGTCACAAAAAAGAGGATTCATCGGGAACATCAAGATCCGTGAAGACGTCCTTTCTTGTCGAAATGGATTTTTATTTGAAAAAGTCCAAAGTAGGAAAGCAAAAGTCTTCCTTCATCGATAAAGATGCATTTGAATTTGGCGCTAAAGAAGAGCGAAAGAAAGTATCTGGGAAGTATTCATAGCAACTGGCGTTTCACAGAAAACAATGAAGGCTTGTTTCCCCTCGCAATTGAAAAAATAACAAATCAAAAAGAAAACCTAAATTTCTTTCATCCTGATATACTTAGTTGGACGCAAATTTCCTTTTCAGCTTCTTTTGGTGTCGAGATTAACATTGTTTTCTTCTTGATCTGATTGGTCGACTAAAGGTTTAGTGGTAGGGGTAAGTAAGCCAAGTCGCAGCGCAGCTGACTCATTGTCATTAATTGTTGTCGAGACTTGATTTGTTTGTATTCAAACGAATTGAACCTACCGTAGCTTTCCGCATTACACTCGAAGATCCAGAGGTGATTGATCCTACGGTGTGCTTGAATCTGTAAGGAAATCAGACGTAAGTATATGACCTCAATTTGCCACTAACTTTGTTATTACTTCGCAATACTCCCACATCTTGATCATATCTCTTTGCTCGAATAGAATATCACCTAGTTTGAAAGAAGAATTACGCATTTTTATGTAGAGTTTTTGTTTGTGTTGCCTTTAAATCGATCAGCTTAAGTCTCAAGTTCCTCATATGTTGAAAATCAAAGTTATTCTTCAGTGTGCCCTTTGTTCTTGATGCTTGAGTCTACCAATGTTGAGATCTATTTGCTAGAGAGCTACATTGAAAAGAAAATTTCTAATCCATCATTATTATTTGCCTTTTAACTGGGAACAGCCTGAAGAACTTCATCCTCTTGTAGGCTCAGTCCCATAGTCCTTAACCTGTTTAAAGCCATTTTTTTTGTGTACAGATCAAAATGCAGATCTTTGTGAAGACTCTAACTGGAAAGACCATTACTTTGGAGGTTGAACCCTCTGATTCTATCGAGAATGTCAAGGCCAAGATCCAAGACAAGGAAGGTATCCCCCCAGACCAGCAGCGGCTGATCTTTGCCGGCAAACAGCTGGAAGATGGCCGAACCCTCTCTGATTACAACATCCAGAAGGAATCCACCCTTCACTTGGTTCTCAGACTGCGAGGAGGTATGTAATTTATTATTTTATTCTAAATCATATTGTATTAAACAATTTTCTTCAGAGATGTCTATGAAATTCTTAAGAGAATCAAGGACTTGGCCTTAGTTGTGTGTATTGTGCAGATTAACTGTGATACAAGAGATTTGCCAGTCATATCATTATAGTTTTGATAACCTACTCCTTAGTCACTGATACTTCTTGCATACTGGGTAGAACTTGTTCATATATCACAAGTGTGTTGCTCCTACATTTTCAGTATCCTTTGAAGTTTCAATATTTCAAATTCCTTGTGCTCCCTAAATTCGTAGAAATAGCTATTATTGTATTGCAATCCTGTTAATCCCACCTCTTGACAAAGGATGATGATCAACCTTTCATCAGTTTCATCATGAGACCAGTATTAGCTTCTACATAGTTCACTGTAATGCAAACTTTTAAAATTTTTTGTTGTGGCAACAATACTTTTATTGAAAGAGAAATCCCTGCCTTGGGATATTTGGTTATGGACAGTTTGGATGTTATTGAATATATCCATTGTGTCTAAGTGGTCATTACTCTGTCTATACAGGTATGCAAATTTTTGTGAAGACTCTAACTGGAAAGACTATCACCTTGGAAGTGGAACCCTCGGATTCTATTGAAAACGTCAAGGCCAAGATCCAAGACAAGGAAGGTATCCCCCCAGACCAGCAGCGTTTGATCTTCGCGGGGAAACAACTC
>Ga0058701_10005014_pt1 | contig 10890 bp, 12 predicted proteins | sample AgamicOrMae_FD_97039 | JGI IMG/M metagenome (GOLD analysis project Ga0058701, IMG submission 97039) | Agave microbial communities from Guanajuato, Mexico - Or.Ma.e | ecosystem: Host-associated > Plants > Phyllosphere > Phylloplane/Leaf | place: Guanajuato, Mexico | collected 2012-06-04 | reverse complement strand
ATAAATAAAATAAAAAAAATAAATAAATAAAAAAAATATAAGAGAAATAAATAAAAAATAAAAATAAAAAAAAAGTTCTTATTGGTTACGTGATTTTAGAGGAACTTACCGATCCAGACTCTCAATATATATATACAAATACGACTCAAAACAGCTTCCTATCAGTCCATGAAAAGGTGATGGTTTAGGTTTTTCCGCCTCTGCTTTCGGATTTTCTTCCTCTGTTTCAAACGGGTTAGTAGAGACTGGCGGCTGAAAGTAGATATAACTAGGATTACACTGATGCATTTAGGCTGTGGGTACTCCAGAAGAAACTTTTTTATGAGGTTACCTTAGCAGGAGTAGATTGGCTGGTATTCCCTTCTTGAAGAGTGATTCCTGTAAATCGTCGCGATAGAAGACCTTCGAAATTCGCTGTTTTTTGGATTGCATATAACAGCAATTTGACGTCCAACTCAATTACTCTTTTAGCCATTATTTTACTAAGCTCTGATCTGAAAATTAACAACTTAGATTAATTAAACTTCAGTCAGGTGACATGAGAGGAGGAGGAACCGAACACAAACCTCGTGATATTGCAGAATTCAACGGTAATCCTCTCTGAAACCTCCCAATTATCAGGGAACATGTTCCCTAACCTCTCTTCAAACTCAAGTAGATGCTTCTTCAGCCATGCATATCTTTTGTCGACCTTGTCCAGCCAAGCAGTATCTTGGTTTTCTTGAAATAGATGTTGGTACTCTGCTAGCTGGAGAGTGGTCAGCCACCGAAGTATATCTTTTCTGTACATAGGGTGGATAGATCAACCATTATAAAAAAAAAGGGCAGAAAAAAATTGAAGATTCCAATTGTCATGCATCATAAAAACAAACTTTGTAAAAGGACAATTTTCTTATGGGAAAAAAACAACAAAACTTACTTTACTTTGGGGTCCAATATGGAAACGACTAGACACGCATCTGCCAGCTGACGGGTTGGGGTGAAATGTTTAGAATTGGGCCCTGAGAATGCATCTCGAAAATCTTTTGTAATTTGATCAGCCAGCTGTACCTGGATCTGTTTAACCTGCAATCAAACAATTAAAAATATTATTGAAGCACAAAAATGGAATGTCCCATATAATAAAATGCTTGAATAATACTTCACCTTGTCAGCAAGTTCACGGATTTGGGGAATGTTCATGTAGTTGCTGAAGTGTTGTAACACTTCTATAATTGCTTGTAGAGGCATAACTATATCACCATACTGACGTTTCTCAGTCAATATCCTAAAAGAATTGATTAATATACTGTTACTTCTCATCACAAAAAAAATCAAACAACATCAACATAAAACACTTACTGCAAGCTGTCAACACCACCAGCCAACATATGCAAATGATTCAGGGTTGTAATCGCTGATGTCAGATTTCGTTTTGCAATGTCAAGTTGTTTAATGTCTCTTGTGATTTCCCGGACAACTTCTTCTGATTGTTCTGCTTTGAACTTAATGTCTTTAATGTGAACAAAAAGCTGTCTGATCACCTTTTGGGCTTCTTCCAAGGCAGCCCGTCCATCCTAAGACCAAAACCAAACCAATTTGAGATCAAAATGGTAAACACCAACCATTATAAAAAAAGATGACAAGTGGCAGGCCACTCTTCAAATCTAAGTAATTGATCAGCAAACTGGAAAAGAAACAAACCTTTACATATGTTTTGATACATGAGTGCAAAAAATAAAAGTACACACCTGACCAACACTGGTTTGTCCTTGGACAGCAGTTCGGATGTCATCATCAATTGACCTGATTTTCTGTTCCATTTTGGAGACAACATCGTCAATGTTGGATAGAGACTGCTCAGTTGGAAACAAAGAGTTGATGTAGTCCACTTCATTGAAATCTGCTTGATCAAGTGGATCAGTGCTGGGGAGAACCTGCATAATAATAATTAGTTAAAGTAACATGATCTGGAAGATTTTTCGCTTTATAAACGTGCTCTATACCAAACTTAACCTACAAATTTGTTGCATAATTAAAGCTTTCAACCAAAAGCGAAATGTACTTCACCATTACAAGATTGTCAAGTCATAACAAAAAAACATCGTTCAAAGCAATGATTTAAAAAATACAAACTAATATTGAGTGTCACTATTGATATATCAAAAAAGGTGCTGTACAGGTTAAGTGAGGTTAGGTGACCGTCAGCGGGCAACAGACACGACTCTTTCTTCCAATATATGCAATCAAACATTAGCTACTGACCTGTTCAATCGCTTTTTCAACTTCTGGAGGAAAAGTGATAAATTGAATCGTTCCTTCGTCGTTAAAAAACTCGTCATCGTCCAACGAAGCCATCGTAGGGGATTTGTTTTGTACCCCCACCCTTCGTCACCCACCCACTTCTTCCCCATCTATCCCTTCTACCGCGGGCTGTCAAAAGATCAAATTCAAAATAGATTTACGGATACATTTCCAAACCCAAAACCACAATGTCTCAAAGCCGTAGATCAGATATCGCAGATCATACGGTTCTTAAGGCGCCTATCAGAGTCAAGTTTGGATTGTCATTCGTCGAAAGAGAGAGAGAAAAGAAGTTAGAAGCGTCTGAAGGTTGAATAACAAGGACTGGCAATCACCAAACATACCAATGAAATCACTGAGGCTGCTCAAAAAATATAACAAAACCATGCGCGGATTCCGTAGTCCTTTCAGTTTGAAAATCACAGCTTGTGTGGATTCCTCACATTTTTAGAGAGAAAAGAGTTCTAGTCGCAGTACCTCATCAGCTAGAATCTATTGTGAAAGGTGAGCACGACATTTTGGATAGTCAAAAATGCGTTCTTTCATGGTGCGGGAACCGACACAAAAATTCCATTTGAGCCAGGGTGAGCCACCGCTAGAACATGAATCAGTCGAATAGTTTCTACTTTTCAAGAGTGAATTTCATTTCAGGGTGAAAGGCAACGATTTTTCGGAAATAAACCCTACCATTCCACGAAAATTTTTTATAATTTTCCACACAATCCGAGATATTTCGCAATTTTTCTTGAATTTGCAGAGCTGATAAAATTCCACGACTTTTCCCGGAATTCCAGGATTAGCAGCCACCCGGAATGGCAAATACCATACTACTCACGAATGCACCGATGAATAATTTGCTGAGCGAACGCATAAATTAAAAGCGGGAACTTACAAAAAAAATTAGCCAGATCTAAAACGTTTTTAGCTTTTTACTCGGCTTACGCTGAACATAATACCAAATGTTCATCAATTAATCATAGTAGGAGTTATTTATGTTAATAAACCTAACTTAAACGATGGATGCAGTCGAATATAGTATGACTCCGAAAAAAGAGCACCTGGTATCAAAATCATTCTTATCCTTTTTTTCTTCCACAGATACAATCATAACAGCAACAAACGAGGAAATTTCATCAGGGTTTACACTGCGTGTAAAATTTTCTCTGATCACCACAAATGTCCATAAGTATTTTCAAAGTGTCTACTGCTTTAAATAAATTAAAAATAATAATTTAAAAAAAAACGAAAAAAAAACTACTAACAACCTTTTACAAATAAAATTTGATAATTTGTGGTTTCCCATAAGTACTGAGCAAATTTCAGGCAGTGCAATCTCATTATAACATCCAGTATCCACAGGTGACATTGAAAAAAAAAATAAGATCAGTACACTCAACATACACTTATTACACAAAACCCTTGTTTATGCAAATAAACAGTAACAGTGCAAAACGAAGTTTCTAGTCCCGACCATTAGAACCCGAAGGAAATTACTACAAACATCAAACAGATTGTACCGGTATCTCTCTCCTGCTTAAAAGTAGATCTATGTACTATCGACAGCACTTTGGGTGAATGTTGCCTTGGCACAACTTAGCACTAAGAAAAATTCATAAAGGAAAAAAAGTGAATATTCGATGGAAGTTGCCTTAAAATAAAAAGTACAAAAAACATCACTAGATGGCAACATATTGCTAAGTACACTTGTAATACCGACAATAAAGATAGCTGCCCTAAACGAACAAGTACCCTACGGGTAATGAGGTTTGACGTTTCCGTACACAATCTAGATGCCCCAGTTGGTTCTTAATAACTACATTTTCTTCTCCTGAGATGTTTTCAGGGACCAGTCTCCATTTCAAGTTAGCTTGAAGAGGAACGTAAAGCGGTGTAATACCGTCTTATCTGTTACGCTTGCATTAACATCGTTATTTCAAAGCTCGACTTCAACCAACCCATGCGGCAGTTCATTGACGATCCCCCGAAATAGATTAAGAATAGGATCAGCTCGATTTTCCGCGTTTTTAAGATGAATTATGAACTGTAGACAGTTCATAAGTAGAATGCAGCATGAAATCTTCATCTTTGACTAGTTTCTATATGCTCCCTGGTGTCAGAGGAACGCAAATGAGTTTCGTTTGAATATATGAGCATCAACCACGCGCAGTTCTGAAAAAGAAGTTGAATGAATAATCATGGTATAAGCGTACCCTCAATGCAGGGTTATAGCTGCTTTCGACTCTACTTTCTGGGCTGTGGAGCGCATGGTTGGTGGTATTATGAAACCCATTTGCACTCCTCGAACTTTAGGGAGAATGCATCAATTGTTAGACAGGCTTTTATGTACTTTTCTTCGGATAGACGAAACAAAAAATTAATTAAAAAACGTGGGTCCCATTCATAACCCAAGGAGGGGAATCATTCAGCGGGAAAGATTACTGACAAAAGGAGATTTAGATTGTTTACGGGAATGTTGATTTCGCCAAACCATACTTATCTCGTTTCACAAAAACAATAGGCTCCATATTGACAACAAGATATGTTTCTTGTCTTGCAAAAGAACCAAAGAATTGTACTTTAAAACGACTGAGAAGTCGAATCAGATCACAGATACCAATGGGCCTACCGTTAGAGCAGACGATCTCAACTATTCTTGAGAATCAAGGCGTCAAAAAATCAACGAATCGTACTGTGAATGACTAGAAACGACCGATCACTCACTACTCTCACTCTCAACGAGAGAACACTGTCGCTTCACAACCGCACTGCACACACTGTACTGTACAAACATACAAGACATCGTCTTCTATAAACTTGGTCATTTTTACGCTAAAATTTTTAATTCACTAAACGTCTTCTCGCTGGGCTTGAATAATAGGGCTGGGGATCACCATACACTGGTTCGGTATCTGAAAAGACCCCGGACCGATTTAGGAACGGGCTCTGGTTCAAATTCGAGGTATGGGAAAGATTCGTCTGGGGCGATACGAAGGACTGAACACCTGGTGACCTCGACAAAATTCCTGCAACAAACAAAATATGAAATTTAGGAGCCCGCTCACAAAAACGAGACAGCAAGTAGCCGTTAATTGAAAAATGTTGATTTCAAAGGAGAATGGAATCAATTGTATCAGATATTACAAGTTTAGGACAGCAAGATTAGTGAGGTTTGTTACCCTGTTGAAAGATGAGTCTGTCATCGGCTCTCATAGCTGGGTGGATGAACGTCGCATAGATATAAAGCGTCACAAGAACAATGGTCGCGCACGACGCCGCCAATATCAAGGTATGGCGGTGCGTGTACAAAGCGTCCAGAACGCTGCCGCCCACCAGAGGAGCAGCATAATGCTCCGATTCGAGTCGCAACTTCAATAAAACCTGCAAACAAATCACAATCAAATAGATAACCCTCAGCTAAGGTTAGGCTGATCCTTGAGGCGCAGAGATTAAGTCTCTGCACTTAGACTTGCTTGCCGCGCGGAAATATGAGCGTTTCTTCCGTGCTGCTAACACGGGGGGTTTATTTTTTATTTTAGTTATTTCAATTCTCGCCATCCTAAATCTTTGGTGCAGCATGGAGACGAGAGTACATTTTTTTAAAATTAAAATGTGCAAAATTGGCTTCATAACTCTTGTACGAGGGCTCGGAGAGGATGATCTTTTTAAATTACCATCATCACGAGAAAAAGTTTCGATGACCTGGTTCTTATAGCTTCCAAATGGCCCCACTTGACGGTGATGGGTTAACCCATAACAGCCCAAAGTATTTGGAGTGAAAACTAGGTTAAGAGAAATTGGAAAGATTTTCCCCATTAAAATACGCTATTTTAAGCTTTGAAAAATGCCTAAATTATTAAATTTCAAGTTTCCACAGGGGTGACATATTTTAAATTATGACAATACTGAACTTAAAAGATCCTCTAAAATAAATTTTTCTGTTTCCGAACGGCATCGCTCGGCGGTATTGGGTTAAGTTAGGTCGAGGTAAAATAGGTTAAAATAACCCAGGTCAAGACAGATTTGGCTAAATTGGGCTAAGTTGGGTTGGAACAAAATAGGTACGTTTGGTTCGGTCAAAACAGATTGGGCTTGAGCATGTCCCTCCGATTCACGACGACTGATTGATTGGAACTACACGAGTTTTGATTAGCAGATCATATATCAAACAATTACCTTTTCAGTTTGATTGGTGAGAATGGAAATAACGGTGACACTGTGCTGTTCGTTGATAGTTGCCTGGCCCCAAAATTTGCCGCTGAAACTTACTTCGCAGCTAAGAGTAGTTTCACTCACTACCACTGGGGTGGAGATGGACACCATGTCCTTGTCATCGGGGATAATCTGTTCAAAAGGACGAAAAGAAGGATTCGACTTGAGTTCAAGGACATGATTCCGATGTACACGAGCATAAGTCAATTTGACGGTCCCGAAGCGGAGTCAGAGGCGGGGTACTATCCACACGGTGTCCGCGCTTCAAGTTTAAAGATCTCCCTAGCAACTCGGGAGAGGACCTTGAGACAGTAAATGGGATACAGTTCACTTGGGGGTAAACAGACGGGATATGCCTCATATATCTTATATATCACATTCAAACTGGTTAACAAGTTTTAGAATGACGTCCAAGCTGCATCGCGCCTTGTCATGGGGCCGATTCAAATCTCGTGCAGGTAAACATCAAAGGTTCGCTCCCTTTTCATCGTGATATCGTGGCTCCATGCGTGCCTGCGAGCGACGATGAGAGGGGAGTGCAACGCGGTTCGAATTATAGGATCCTAAAAGATTTGCAACTATCGGTACTTTTAGGCTACGTATTGGTTCAAGTTTGGGAGGGAGATAAAAAAGGTCAGAAATCAGAAATTGATAATTCACCGATAACGAATCCAGACGGAACGATGGAAGAAAACGGCTGATTTTAACTTATGTGACCAGCTGATACAACGTGAAACTGATAAAATGCCCTTTTCTTTCCGCGCAAGATTCAGTTTACTCACCTTGACATTGGCAAGAACCTCTGGCACTCCGATGATGTTGAGCAGAGCGGAGGATCCGCCTGGTATCATCAGCTCGTGCGAGTTCAAATAAATTGAGGGCAAAAATGGAAGAACAAGCGGAGGCGTCACAACTGATCCCGACCGAGCGCGAAGAGTTATGTTCGTCTGCAATCGGCTCACTTCGGCTGACGGAGTTCCGACAGACACGAGCTCGCACGCGTACAAACCTGGAAACAAACGATCCTTTAAACATCGCCGAGAGGACCTGCTATTGAAGTTTCGTCAAACCCCTTCAGGAAAAAACCGTACCTGTGGAGGGTATGAAGGTCGGCACAACGATGAATACGTCACTGATTTGCGTCGCTACGCTGGGGCTGTTGAACCTCACTTCACAGTTGAAGGGAGGGGAGATGGTTGAGGTTGGTTTGCAAACATTGCTGCTGTGGGTCACTAAATTACTGTGACGAAGTTCACCCACACCATTAAGAACTAGAGGCACTTGATAAGTCGGCGAATGGCTGCCGATCCAGTTGACAATTTTTTCCTCTGGGACGCTCTTAAACACCATCTAGAAGGAAAAAAAGGGTTTCAGAAAACTAGCTTAGAAATATTAGGCAATCGGTTTACAATGTACCTAGCTTACAAGGGAAGCACTTAAACTTGGCGCTCGATTCTCTTAAAACTTTCAGGGCTTTAAGATAGTGGTATGGGAAGATACTTAAGCTCTGAACTTGCTGCCGAACTCCATCTTTGCTACCTTAAAAATAGCGTTAAAAATCGAACAAAAATTATTAAAACACAAAAAAGCGCTACATCTTGAAAACAGCTTGAAATATCGCAGAAACCTCAAAGTTTGAGCTTTGGGCGCTACTTTTCGCTGTTCTACAAGAAATGATTATTGGATTTAAATTATTTAAACAAAAAAATATTTCGTTCAATTTCCAACGCTATTTTTAAGGTAGTACAAATGAATTTCGGTAGCAAGTTTTGGGCTTGGGTATCATTCTATTCCGCTATCTTGAAGTCCTGATAGTTTCACGACAATGATAGGCGGACAGTTGTGGTACTCCCCTTGCTAGGTTAACCTTCGTTTACAAAACGAAGTAGCTTGCTAAGTTACCCTAGGTTTGCAATTCACCTAGCTTGAGTTTCGGCAGATCCAAAAAACCCAAACGGAATGAAGACGTTAACAAACAACATAATCAAGAAACTGCATCCGGTGCATAACAGGCATTCCTGAGATTTTTCGATAACAGATGTTCCTTGCTTTTATCCGGAGGGTGAAAACATTGAAACAGGAATCACCCCTTACCGAGGATATAGGGAAGACGTCGATCTCGGTGCTGGAGACGAATTCGCCCGCAAGGTGGTACTGAACGAGGACGGGTCCGCCCGGGGCGACCGCCCTGGCGATGCCCGTGTCTTCTTCGATCAGCAGGACCTCGCTGTTGCTGGAAGACCAATGGCCTACGTCGCCGAATTTCGTTTTCAGAGGCAAAGCGAAACAGATCACATCGCCTACAGTCACCTGGGCCTGTAAACATTCAAATGCGCAGTTAGCCAACAGGATACTCGTGTTCTATAGCGGAGCGACGACGAAAGGACGAACCATCTATCCTATTCAATAAACCTATCTTAACCTAACTCATCGTTGCCAAGCCTGATGCTTGCTGACTCCTCGGTCGCAGACTGTTACCGCCTAAAGGTCAGCGATATTAGGTTTGGTGAAAGCCCAGTGGAGCAATATCAAGGCTCAGCTAAACCTAACCTAACCTCATACAGAATCACTGAGTCAAAAAATCGATTCTCCCGGGCACGCAATCCTCAGATCGCAGATTGAGGTTGATAATACTATTACCTTTGTGGGGAAGATGAGTTCCTCAATCGGCAACTTGACGAAGTCGACCGACCGCGTTGTAAGTGAAGGGTCGAAGAGTCGCAGCACGGTCTGGCCGGAGTGCAGGAGCGTGAGCGAGAAAGAGGCGTTTCCGACGGCCTCGCCGGTCGCGGACTTGCTCCGCGGGGTGATCCTGATGAGGTCGCCGCGGCTGGCTCGGGTCGACAGGTTGGTGCGGGTCGCCGCGAACGCTCGCCCGCTGTTGTCGTGGTACGTCACGTCCAGTTCGAGCTCCAGGCCCCGCGGCAGCGCCTGAACCACGGACTTCGACGTGATCAATGGCGACTTGATGCTCACCATGATGTAGTGGACAGGCTTTACCTGCGGAAGAAACCAACAGGTGAGCCAACACAAAAAAAAATGAACGCTTTGATCGAATTTGATTTTTTTTTTGTGATATTCCATTCGATTTACGAAGATCAAAGCAACAGTTCTCCAAAGTTACGCTATCCTTTAGTTAATATCGTTTGCGAATAACCAAGCTCGAATTCACCATTTGACACGCGAACTTTATCTGGCTCTCAAATAACCTTGCTCAAGTTAGCTTACAGTACCAAATCAGTGGCTTCTGATAAGCAATTATGGAAGGCCAAAAAATATATCAGAAAAACGTGAGCTACGTTGCTCCAGACAAGGCTAGCTTACAGTAGCATTCGAAGATATCGGTAGAAGGGCAATGTCAAGTTAGCAGGTCAACTTGAATCGTCGGCCGTAAAATTCAAACGCCTGTTTGCAGGAAGGGAAAAGGCTTTAAGTCTTCCGTTACTCGATAAAGTATCTACGAACTTACATTAGCACACTGACGCCCGGCGCACCTTTCGTAAATCAACAGAAGGAAACCCCGGATAGATTAATTCTTGAGTTGAGATGGACTCTTTAAACCAAATAACGCAGGCCTCTCTGTGGAAACCTTGATGCTCTACTGAGATGAAAGAGCATGCAAACATGGCAGTCTTTTCCGAAACTAAATGAGAGAGTATATAGGAACCAGGGTTGGCATCGCTAATTTTAACTTTAGCGGCGCAACGGTCGCTTACGCTAATTTAGCGTTAGCGTCAACGCGCTGATGTTTTCGAAAGGCATTAGCGTTAGCGCGCTACGCCCACTGGACTCGCTAGCGACCGTAACACCAATAATTTTTCAGCGCTAACGGCACTTTAAAATTTTCGCATAATTTCTAATAGGCGCTCAAGTCGTTTGTACCTTATTATACAATTCATACTATATTTTATATAATTAATTAGGATCTTCGCGATTTTGCAAGGCCGACCACGGCATTTGATCGCGGATTTTAACCTCTACTACCGATATCTGCAAAAGCATTAACAAACTTGAAAAAAAAAAAACATACAACTACCCGTGGTTAAGCCCCCCCTTAACTTCCCAGATCTTACGGGATGGGGTGTTTGAGAGGCTACCTCCTGACGCGCGATTCGTCAGATTTGAGGTCAGGAAGAGTATCTTCTCAGCGGCTCCGTGGCTGGCGAGGTGTTACCCATCCGGCCAGATTCCAAGGATCTTCGCGATTTTCCGAGGCTGCCCACGGCATTTAATCGCGGATTTGAACCACGAACCTCTAACCGCGTCTATTGAATTTAAGAATTTCAAATGGCCAAGCTTTTTACCCTCATATTATTAGAAAAGGAAAAATCATGTGGAAACATGAAATAAAAAAGGATTCTACCCATGGTTCACATGTGATACTACTCACATGCTACT
>Ga0058701_10005013_pt1 | contig 10891 bp, 3 predicted proteins | sample AgamicOrMae_FD_97039 | JGI IMG/M metagenome (GOLD analysis project Ga0058701, IMG submission 97039) | Agave microbial communities from Guanajuato, Mexico - Or.Ma.e | ecosystem: Host-associated > Plants > Phyllosphere > Phylloplane/Leaf | place: Guanajuato, Mexico | collected 2012-06-04 | reverse complement strand
TTTTACTTCAATCCATGCTTTGCTGAACATTTCCTTGTCAAAGTATGAATTTTCCTCCAAGATTATGGCAGACAGCTCTTTCAAGTGCAAAACACGCGCTAACTCTGAAAATCATTGTGCTTAATGGGTTTAGGCAACAGTGAGTGTAACCACTGTTAAATATGCAGGTATTGTTGCTGGGTATTAACTCTGTAGGGAATTCCTCTCAAACGATTTGATCTTGTTTGCCAACAGTGCTCCAAGTTTCATCTTAAGTTCAGGATTCCTGCGGTCTTGCTGTGGTTTCATTGGACCGTTAATAATCCAAATTTTGGTGAGATAAAACTTTTGGCCAGATCTTTTTATGAAAGTTAGCCAAAATCGGCGAGAGATGCGTACGAGCAAATTAATTATTTGTCATCGATGGCCTATTTTTACGAGACGCATTTTATTCTTGTTTAGAAACTACCTTTCCGGCACTGAATGTTACTTTTATTCGTAGTCTAAAATTTGCCTACATAAAACATTCTTTGTTTCTCTTTTTTATCTCTAAATTTTTGTAACTTTTATTCCCGTGATTAATGATATACATACGCATAGGTTACTCGACCCCTGATTAGGTTGGATTGACTATGGTTAGCTTGCGCACAGTTAAAACAAAACCCCCGTTTTGGGGAATGCTATACCTGTTTTGGGTATGAAACTAAAACGGGGGTAGAGCGTATTTTGCTAATTTCTCAACATAGACTATGTTAAGTAACGTCAATGGATAGCTCTCGCCGAGACATTTTCAATGAAATGGCTGAACGTAAGCTTATCTTGACAAATAACCGAAATTCGTACCCCTCCTGATTTAGTTTCACACCCGAAAAAGGAATAGCATTCCCCCCATTCTTTTTAACTGAGCATTTTTTTCCTCGCCTTGCTGTCATTCCGCATGGCTTGATGACGAAAGTGAAATACAAGAGCTGGAAAATTTCACCCTCAAATTTTCGGTAAATATAACCGTCCTTTAAAGAGGTGTCACCATAATCTACAGGCGCAAACCAACCACTTGTTTCTGTCATATTTTATTCAAGAATGTATAGCACAATTCCGGAAACATACGCTTGGCATAAGCAGGAAAAGGTTTTCCAGATACATGTGGCACTTTTGCGGTACTTTTTAAGGTTTTTAGATGCCCTGGATCCGAGGAAGAATATGTCTTCTCTATACCCTTGTCATACACCACTTGTGAGTGTGGGAGGCAGGACAGTACCCAATACACAGTTTCAGACCGGAAACGGGTGTGACAGGAAAACAAATGTATTCGTCAGATCATCAAAGTACCCTAAAAAGGATCGGAAAATTTTTATTTCTTTTTTACATCTCAGGTTTTAGACACATAGTATTTTCCCGTGAACACACGGCGGCGCGTCCGCTGAATGTTGTTCGAGATGTTCTCTTTTTCTTTTACCACTGGCATTATTTATGAGTCTGGAGCACCTAACCTTTTTGCGAACTTTCTTCGTATTTGTTTCTCTTTATCCCGGCTGAAGCGAGGAGAAAGTGATTCTTCCGAGAATGATTGACATTGATAGACGAACGTAAGGGAGTTAAATAGCGATTTAGCTACCGAACGTCTAAAGAATATCAGAATGTTAGAGGTAGCTTTCAAAAATGCGGTACATCATAAAAAGCTTTAGCCGGCAAACCTTTCCAATTTTGAAATTAACAACTCCGAGGTTTTTCTCCAGTCCCCTACTAAATTTCTGCAATCCCTCCTTTTTTCCCCATTCTTTTCATTAACCCATAAGCCTAAAGTATTTGGCTTGAAATTTAGCTTAAAAGAAATTGGAAGGTTTTTTTCCCTTTAAAATATACCCAATTTTAAGCTTTGGAAAATGCCTAAATTATTAAATTTCAGGTTTCCAGCGAGGGGTGATATTTTTTAAATTGTGACAATACTGAACTAAGATTCTGTAAAATATTTTTGAGTGTTTCTGGACGGCATCGCTGGGCGGTATTGGGTTAATATTTAATATTTTTGTGAGTTAAATTTCACGAAGTGACTATTCACACGCTGCCCCGTTTAAAATGTATTAGGTTGGTTTCCGTGCGTTCAAGTATTCCATGTATTAACATAGGCGTGCGAATAGAACTGACCTTAATTTTACTCGAGTGCAATTAATTTTTGCGTTTGATCGAATACTAGCTCTAGGTAGAAAACTTTAGGCCACATTTGAATGTTGCTCAAATTTTGATCCAGGATATTTATCTTATGAAAATTATTTATAATATTCCTTAATATTTGTAGTTATTTTATTTGACGATTGTTGAAGAAACAACAAAATATAGACTCTGAGTGACATGAAAAAGATGTTCAAAAACCTAACTTATGAAGGAGCTTTCCTGTTTTGAAAATATTGCTAATTTTAGTCAGATGATTGGCAAGGGAAAAAAGGGATTTAGGCCACGTTTGCAAGTAGCTTAAATATAATCAGTAGTAAAGGCCATGGTGATATGAAACTATTATGTTTCGAGAAGCGCAAGCCTCAACTACTAATATCAAATATCTATAGAACCGCAAACCATTTTCGCAATGATTTTTTTTGAGGATAAACCGTAAAACCTTTTAGGAGGATAACCGCTGAGAGTAAACCCCGCGCAACGTAACGGCAGGTCCTTTTTGTATCATTCAAGTAGGCTACTCCTTTCTTTCTGGCCATTTCGTCTTAAGGTAGTAGACTCGCGTCCGGCCCGATCCTCGGGACGGGTAAAAAAAAGTTGCTTCAAAACCCTTGAAATTTTTTGTGTGTGTTACGAAGGGTCTATATTATCACCTAAGGTCATAAAAATTCACCCTGTCTTTCTTGCGGACGAGTTCCCGATCTCCAAAAACACGCATAACGCAAATTTTACCAAAATGTGGCCAAAACAAGCTTCTTAAAGCTAGTTATTGTCGTTATTTGATCGGTGACCCCCACATTTTCTTTTTTCTATTTGTTTTTCTCCTTGAAAAGAGCCAAGGATTTGTTTTTAAGGAAATTGTGATCACTGAAAGATAGCGTAAACCTAAAAAAACACATAAACACGAGCAAGGATATGCGTTTTCCCATAAGAACAATGTATAATTCAATCGTGTTTATTACAAAATTGAGTTCGGTGACTGTGGGTTTTCTTGTGAAAAATGGATTGGGCGTGTCCTAAAGAGCGTGCCACAAAAATTTTAAGCGATTCTGATCACTCGACCAGGGTCGCTCCTACTACCTTAATTGGTTTGACCGACTGAAAGAGGCGAGGAATGGAAATTATTCTTGATCAAACAAGAGGATGTATTTGGTTTGTAACATGTCGCGGCAAGCATATGTTGTGTGACGCTATTCGGATGGGACAGCGCTGTGCCACCACTCGCGAACTCGATGGTTACGGGGGGCGAGAGGGGGGGCTGCCCGGGAGAGGGAAGGCCCCCCCACAGAGCTGCCACCTCCGTTCCCCAGCGTTGCCCCGCCGTGGGAATGCCTCGGCTCCTGTGTTAGATGCTCATCGCAAGACGCCACAATAGCGACTATTTCTCTCTCTCTCTCTTACTACGCCCGCTACAGCACCAAGCACTTCATCAACTATCCTCTTTTTTTTGATAAATTATTATGCCATCCTGAGAAAGAAAAAAAATATTCGGAGCCCGGTGCGGTCTGGTGCGGGACCAATCTGTCTTGGACGTCGTTGTCATACAATATCAATATAGAGGGCTCATCCATAAATTACGTAGGCATGGTCTGGTAATGGAGTTCTAAGGATCGGAAAACCATTCCATGTTTCCCTTTTTTGACAGAATTCGTAAGTAGTTGATGATGTAACGTTGAATGTTAGCGAGCTGGGGGTGATGTTGTCAAAAACTTTTCTTTGCCTTTTTTAAAAAAAATATTTATAAAAGCGGATTTTTCACTGCAAGAAAAAAAGTTTGCGAAGTTGTTGCGTATCTGGATAACAACGGAAAATCAGAGAAAGTCGTGGAATATTGAGTGGAATTATCCATTTTCTAGGCAAGGCTATGAGTTGAGAGTTGACGCGGTTTATATGACAATGTACGGTATTTGACTTTGGCATTTGATGTAGCTTGGCGATCAAAACTGTCAGCTCTCATTTTCATTTAATATGTATAAACGTATTTGAATAATCCACCATCAAAAGTGTCGAGAACTCTCCAATCGAAGCGCTCATTTTCTAGTTGGTTAGTTCTAATCGCACGCTCATGTTAATACAAGGGAGAATTGAATGCATGTAAACCAACCTAATGCATTTGAAATGGGAGGTGACTTAGACGCATGGCAACTTATTACATTTTAAATGGGGCAGCGTGTGAATAGTCACTTCGTTTCTAATTTAGGGTGAAATGTCGGGTGAATTTTCTTGAGATCGCAACAACCCTAAGATACTTATTCGACATAACTCGTCGGTATTTACCTAGATTTTCTGTTCACCCCGTTGAGCTCATCTTCCGCTAATACTGAACAGATAATACTCGGAGCAATGTAATTTTCGTCGTGGAATTGCGTCTAAATACGCAACTGACTTTCGTCAAGGACTTCCCAGTGCCACATTACGGCAGCCCCCTCTTTCTTTACGTAATTTATGGACAATCCCTGGGGGTTGTTGAAATAATGTTAGCCCGGGCACTTTAGAGAGGCGCGGACGGATTTGGCGGGCGATCGCAGAGTGAAGCGGCTATGGAAAAGCTGGAGTACTATAAATAATGAGTTCAGCTCAGCTGATTAGCATATTGATGGCTGGACTGCAGATGTGGCGCTGGTGCTGCTGTTCTGGTCGGCCATTGATGAATCTGCTCTTACTTGTTCCAGGCTGAAGCCAGAGCCCAGCCGAGACCGGCAACATTCTACTCGAGGGCCCACCAACATTTCAAAGCGTCCCAAGAAAAACAACCACGGTAAGTCATTACCTCTGCAATTTTCGATTACGCAGGATTTCAAGCGCGTGTGCCAGAGTTGGGAGATGTTTTGAAACTCGCTGCCTCTGCGGGAACCGTTATTTCAAGAGATGAAAATGATGTCAACTGATGTATATGTATGGATAGCTGCGCATTTCTGGGAAGTCAGCTCATAATCTTTCCTGGAAGTCGTCCAACTTTTGAAAAAAATATGGATAGTACCGTGCGAAATCGACTTTCTAGAAGTAAAATTTTATTGTTTTCAAAAAACTGTTCAACCTTTTTTTTTGGTCATTGTTTTTATTTTTTTTCGTTTTGTAGTTGTTTTCCTTCAAATAAATTTTTCTCCTCTCCTTTTGTTTTTTAAAAATAAATTTTTAAACTTTAAACGACTGGTGCTATTTTCACGTTAGCATGTTTAACATCAAATAAACGTAATTAGAAATAAATCTGTTCTGCAAAATAAGTTATATTCCAAAAAGAGATAGAGGGCATATATCTTTACACTCGGTTGTTCCATGTTCCGGAACGAAACAATATTACGAATTTATGTTGCCACGTCACGTCCATGTCCAGACTTTTTGACCCAATGAAAATCTGTTTACTATGGCTCACCATATTCAACAAGGACAGTGTTCGCTTTTTGACAGGAACGAAAAATAGTGATCGATCGACCACGACAATCGTGAGCGACAGGACCTCTGTGGTTTGATTTTGAATCACCGCTTTTCAAGAATCGTGTGGGACAAGATTATTCGCCCATGGTATCAGTTACCATAAGTTCGATCGCAATACGAGATTAACCTAAATTAGGTGAAGTTCCTTTCGGTTAGCTCCTCTGCCGCTCCACTCTATTGCTCCGCGAAGGCATTAGATCCTGCACGGGTTGATGACTATGGAGACAGTTACAGCGGAAGTTGCACTACTGTCCAGCGAATGGCCTAACTACTTCAGTCCACTGTAGGCGCGGCCTTGGAATTTCGATGAATGCGATCAAAGACTCCGATGGTTTGGAAGCGAAGCTAATGGGCCGGGCGTTTCCGTTCCTTCTCGTCCCGTCCATCCCTCGGACTTCTCCCCCTCCAAACAAAGGGCGCCAGAGGAGCATAGGCAACACGCCCGACACGCTTGTATTCCCAATACATTTACCGAATACATTACGAACCTAAAAACACGCATTTCCTTGTCTATTATAATTGAAGCGTTCTTTTACCCGGGGTGAAGTGTCCATGCGATATCCATGTTGTATTATACATTGAATGGAAATACACTATTGGATATCCATGCGTCTATGCTATATCCATGAACGATGGATGTCCATTTGAATATTTTTAAGTGAATGGCATGGATATTACCTCTGACATTGCATGGATGCTTCAACCCGGGTAGATCAGCGATTTTTCAAGCGATTGCAACGACAACAATTTAACCCAGGCTAGAATAATCGTGCCGGGATGTCTGAGAAGAGAGATTAGCGTCGCTTAGTCTAATCGATCATACGTTTTTGTGTGGTTAGATAAAGCTACAGACATTTTGCTCGTTTTGTATACATGATATTTTCCGTAGTCTAAAAATTGGGTTACCTGATTTGTGAAGAAAACACGCATTTATTTTAGAGCACCCTCGCCCTTTTTTAAATTAAAATTCGACTTTACTAAGCACGATACTCATCTAAAATGTTTGCATTTCTGCTCGTAGTGTTCAATTTTTTCTAAACATTTCGCCATTGGAGAGCGCCCGTCAAACAAGAGATAGGCAACACGCGTAGCATATTTGTGGTGGTGGTGGTTGCCTATACGCTGATTGACAGGGGCTCTGTGCCGCGGCAGCTGGTGGTCGCTATGTTTTCATTGTGTTGTTACGGCAGTCCCAGCGCGTGGCCGCAGCCAGGCGGTCGCCCGGTGGTGGAGCGGCATTACCGGTACTAAATTTGCTTCGTTCCGAATTGAAATTAGTCGTTGCGAAGCGCCAGCGAGCGCTGTGCCTCTAATGGGAGCTCACTATCAGTAATGAATGATTGTTATGTTGGTAAAAAGTACCGCTGATTCCCGACTATTTCAACCCACTACCGCCCAGCAATGCGCTTCGGAAACAGAAAAAAATATTTTAGGGGATCTTTTTAGTTCAGTATTGTCAAAATTTAAAAAAATATCACCCCTCTGAAAACATGAACTTAATGATATAGGCATTTTCCAAAGCTTAAAATTGCATAATTTAATGGGGAAAAAAACCCTCGAATTTCTCTTAAGCTAAATTTTACTCCAAATACTTCGGGTTGTTATGGGTACAGTTATGTTTTGATCAGAAACAGCAATAATTACACGGAATGCGTTTAGTTCAAGCATATTTTATGACATTGATTTCTTTTATTCTCTCGCTCTGGGAATCTTTCCAAACCATAGCAAAGAATTTTTATAAATAAATTTATTTCGCGAGAAATTAATTTCAAGCCTGAAATATGAAATATCACTCTTGAATCAAAATCATTAGTAATCGAGGATAAGCCCTTTTTTCCTCATGGAACACAAATGTATATAAATAAGGCAAACCTATTCTAATTATTTTCTTTTAGAAATCACCTGTAAAATCCGGTAATTCACCGATGAATACGCAGAATCGAATTTTTGAGGATAGTATTCTTTTCATCAGAAGCAAACCAAACCTTTCTTCGAATCGTTTGTCTCAAGCTGATTGTGTGTAAAGCAGTTAATACATTATTTTTCCTTATGCTTAATGTTTGAACGAGAGTTGATGATCCAAACTTGTGAAGCATTTCATCTCCGATCTCTCTCTTGACGAAGCACTTCATTTTCTTGCACTTCTCTACTGTCCATCATAAAATAAGCAAATGTTGTAAATTCGCGTATTGAGTCCTCTCACGCCGTGCTAAAAGTGCAGCACAACAAAAAATGGGAGTGTCTATTTACCCGACTGCCCCATTCAGAATCTACTAAGTTGGGTTCCGTGCATTCAAGTAACCTCATATCTAAAATGTATTAGGTTGAATTCCATGCGTTCAAGTGCCCCCATATTAACCCACTACCACCCAGCGATGCCGTTCGGCAATAGAAACATTTATTTTAGAGGATCTTTTCAGTTCAGTATTGTAACAATTTCAAAAATATCACCCCTCTGGAAACCTGAAATTTAATAATTTTGGCATTTTTCAAAGCTTTAAATTTCTTCTTTTATAGACAAAATCCTTCCGAATTCTCTAAAAGCTAAATTTTAACCAAATACTTTGGGCTGTTAAGGGTTAATGCATGTCGGGTCAATAGCAACACCCATAAAAATACAACTTGTCCAGTATTGCTAGTTGACCGGATGACTGCGAGGTCATCGAAGCGAGGCCGCATGTCCAAGTTTAGGGGTTCGTATCCTCGTTTTGTGCGACCAGGCATCGCTGACTTTCCGTAGAGGCGATCCAGTGAATGGAGACAAGGGTCACGACGGCGACCCGCGTATTTTAACCCTTTCCTGTATCGTGGCTGCCTTCCACCCAACAAACTATGGCGGTGAAGGGAAAGGGAAAGGGGCGTCCCCTTGAGATCAGAGGAACGAAGTCCCCCCCCTTCCCTTCACCAGGTCTACCCCATCAACTTCCCTATGGAATTCTCATTCTTCAAAAGGTCTCAGATGTTTAAAGGGACCCTGAAAAAGCTATCTAAGGTAATAGGAACACCTGGAAAGGGGGTCTATTACAGGAAAGTAACCACGAGTTGAATTTGCCGGAGAACGAGCCGTCAAATTTCCCGGAGCTCTTGATTGTGCTTGAGTTACCGTAATTCATAGTTTGACGCATCATACCTATGATTTAAAATACTACTCGTGGTGGTTTGTTGTAGGTCTACTTTTGTGCACAAGTTTTAATAATTCCCTCTCTCGGGATTTCGTCTCATTTCATTCTCCCGCATAGATATTTTTTTTGGATGGAGTAAAAACTCTTTTTTCCAGTGAGTCGACATGTTTAACGCTTTGAGGTGCCTCAATGGGTCTTATATGATAAGAAGTTTACGTTTGTTTTTTTTTTTTAAAGGCCATGACAGGTAGAGTAAAATAGGACAGCCGATAAGACACCCTACTTGTTGTCTTTACAAATAGACTGTTCAGTGCAATCGGCGTATGGAAGCCTTGCTAATATTGACCAACTTCATTTTTCCGCTTAAAGGAACTGTCCAATACACGCTATCGTACCAACAGTCAGCAGGTCATTATCACTTGAGTCTGATAATCGTAGGTTTGGTGTTAAAACAGGCGATCAAGATCTTATAAACGGAATCTCATAAAAACCACGTAAAAATATTCTCCGGCATCGATATCACACTTAAACAGGAAGACTCATCTTGGTAACCTTTGCGGAAAATACCAAGAAAATTGAGATTGAGTTTTCGTATTACGTAAGCTTTGAATTTACCAGGATAGGAGATCTTCTTCCCCTTTTTTGTTTTCGATTAAAAAGTTATCTTGATGAAAAAACAGTTTATTATGCGAGGTATGGCAAATAAAAAAGAATGAAGAAATTTAGATCTCATCAAGCGATGTATTAGACCAAAAACAGGGGAGGAGTGAAAGTACAGTAATTTTGCGAGGTTTTCATTTAAAGACTGACGGTGAGATCATTTTCCAGCTCGTTGCAAACTCAGATTTTTTCCAACCGCTTTATATACGCTCAGATAGAATGGTTGCATTTTGTGCCCTCTATGTTCTGCCTCTGTGTGCCTACCCCTTTCTTTCATTTCTGAGAACCGCGTGCTTAGAGTATCCCAAGTTCGGCGAAGATAGCAAGCAAAAGACATCATTTTTGCAAATTTCTCGCCAGCTTTTCTTTTCAGAGATACCCCAATTTAATTGTAGCTATTTCACGAATTCTGGCAACATTGTTACGCCGTAACGATTGAATTTCTTTCGGCTCAATAATCGAGTTGATTTCCAACAAAATGGATGTCCATTATAGGAGCAGCATTCTCAAATGATTTATTTGGCAAATCTGCAACAGATGTAATCGTCCTGGGACGAGGGGAGGGGGATGGGAGCAACGCCCGGGGGAAAACACACCATTAAATCGCTTATACAATCGGCAGAGGTATCGGCCAAACGCCCCAAACCAGTGACTAGGAAAAAAGAACTTACCTCCAGCGATGTTTCTCCCTTTTCAGTTAAAAAAATAAAAAAAACAGCTACGGTTTTTGTTTCTCCATGAAAATAATAGTTCCTCTGCAGACACTTATCCTTGTTCTCCAGAAAAGCGGTCTACCTTGTGCAGTTGCTTATTTTCTACCACAGAACAGTCTGAGTATAGTCTGACTTTAAAGTAGGTCACATTAATATCGCCACAAAGAACTACAGAATTGCTTTTGATACGGAGGTGGAACAAATATGTCCTACCTTAAAGTGAAATTTTGCATAACCCAGAATTCTCAGTGGTAGTTCTATTTTCTGTAGTTCTACGGACATGGCTGTAAAACTGATGCTATATAAAGTCCTTAACCCATAAAAGCCCGAGGTATTTTGAGTGAAAATTAGCTTAAGAGATATAGAAATTATTTTTTTCCCATTAAAATACGAAATTTAAAGTTTAAAAATACGAAATCATTAAATTTCAGGTTCCAGAGGGGTGATATTTTTTAAGTTGTGACAATATTGAACTGAAAAGATCCTCGAGTAATTTTTTTCTGTTTCCGTACGGCATCGCTGGTCGGTGGTGGGTTAAAATAGTTTTTTTGTTCAGTCGATGTAGTTGAGTCGAGTGGTTAAGTCAACTTCTCTCGGTTCGTTTATCGGTGTATCAAGATCGTATCTTCTCTTCCGATTCGGAGAAATGTTAAAGAACAGGGCATTCTAACAGCCGAGATACCTGAACTGATATGTAGCTACAAATAAGCCGCCCGTCCTGGGTCTTTGTGTTGTGTCAGGGACTGCCATGGTCAAGCGAGTGAATTGTTTCCGTGTGGGGAGAAGAGAAGGGGCGGGAGGGGCGGGAAGGGC
>Ga0058701_10005012_pt1 | contig 10892 bp, 5 predicted proteins | sample AgamicOrMae_FD_97039 | JGI IMG/M metagenome (GOLD analysis project Ga0058701, IMG submission 97039) | Agave microbial communities from Guanajuato, Mexico - Or.Ma.e | ecosystem: Host-associated > Plants > Phyllosphere > Phylloplane/Leaf | place: Guanajuato, Mexico | collected 2012-06-04 | reverse complement strand
GTAAAAACGGAAGGGTCAAATTTTCTTAGACTTCGCCATTCGATAGACATACACATTTTGAACTAATCCTGAAAATATCAAGTCCTTGTCTAATTTTAGCCCATTGCGTTGGAATATCCTTAAATGATAACAAATCACCAATACTTTTCGGAGGAAAAAAAATGCTCTTGAGAAAAATCTTCAACATATATATACAACAAAATACTGAACACTTAAAAAAATAAAAATCAAAAAAATGACATAAAAACAAAAAAAAATAAAATAAACAGACACAAATACCGAGTACAGAGTCACAGAAAAACCTTGTTTTAAATCACTTTTTCGGGCTCCCTGAACCTTAAAACAAGAAGTTTCTTTAAAATCTAAATATCGATTTTTTTTTCACGAAGATAATTACAGTATACTTTCCTTATCACGCGGGACACTAAAAACTGTTAAGGAGAACTTTTATTGTAAAGAGATCGGTTCTAGCGTACGGGAAGGACCCATTAATCGAAAGCTTGAGCTGTCACATATCAAAGATCATTATCACTGCCACCGTTTTATTGGTGTGCTAAAGCAGCTTAATTTGTAATCGCCGAAATGATAAAGGGAAATTTATTGTTACTCGGTACCATGCCGTGCGGCACATTCATTTCAGAAGTCATCTTATTGCTGTCCCTGTTGCGAATAGGGGGAGAGGAGGGGAAGTAGGGACATTTGTTAGGGCCCCCTCCCCTCTTTTCCAAGATCTAGCCCAGGTTGCACCGGGCACAAATGATTTTTCAACTGCGTTGTAAAAGTTAATGCTTTTTTCTTATTTTCCATTCCCATGTGAAAAAAGTTCAGTTAACAGTGGACTCATTTCAAAAGCGATCCAAAACATGCCCTACTCTAACCTAAATATAAACATCCCCTTAATTATCTTGAATGTTTCTCGAGTAAACCATGGTTAATTTTACCTGAACAAGAATTCTGAACCCAACCTAATCCAACACAACCCGAAGTAACCAATTCCCTTTCAACGTAACCTAAAACCACCTGGAAAAAAAGCAAGCTTTTTACTTGAAAACAGGCTTACTTACAAAGAAACATAATATTTGCCGTTACTTTTACTCTAAATTTTGAATCAGTCTCTGAGATTCAGTGAATTTTCACTGAATCTCAGAGACCCTCACTTGATTCAAATTTTGAGTGATCATATCGTTCATGAGGAGGGGTCGCAATTTATTAAAGGTCGTGGCTATTCACAAGCCATAGCCAATAAAGGATACTTGAACGCACGTAAACCAACCTAATGTTTTTTTTTAAATGGGAGGTGACTTGAACGCACGGAACCAAACCTACACGTAACGTGCGCTATTTAATGAAAAACGTTAGACGCCCATGCATTCCATATGGGACCAGTATTTTCGGAGACTTCAACGCACGGTGCAGAAGAAGGAAAATCGCCCCCATGTATTTTAAATAATGGACGTTTGACGTGGATATATCAACACCGTACATTTTACATGGAGCAGGCGTGCGAATAGCCACTTCGTTCATTGAAACGGAGTATTGCAGCTTTGCAGTTCAGCTGGCGGGCGACAAGCTTTAAAGCACGCACTGCGTTTGTGATCGTGGGTCTATGAATGGGTCCCCGCAGCCGGCGGATGCGGCGGCGGTGGCTGCGGCCACGACCACGGCGTCTGTGTTTTGTAGTAGGAGTGGCGAGATGCGGGGGCTGAGGCCATGTCGCCTCGACTCTCCGTCACCGTCCTCCATCAGTCCGCTTCCAGTCGCCAGTCGCCGCGTAGTCGCGTTGGGATCCTGATTATCGCCGCTTGTGGCAGCCGCTCGGCTCGCTGCCGAAAATAAAGTGATGTGGTGAAGTGATCCCAAGAATGGAATACTTTCAGAATGGAAATTTTAAGAAGAGGAGACTGCAATTGCCAGGCATGTTTGTTTTACTTCCAGACAGCTTGACTTCTGCTTATCGCAGGGGTAAACAATAAGCTGTTTCTCACGGTCGCGATTGTCGAATTGATGTCGCCCATACCCTAAGCAAAGTCATATTTTTTTGTTATTTTTTAACGCCTTTGCAAGTCTTGGGAGCCGTCGTTATGTAGGCCTATTTTCAGCAGAAAGAATCTTACAGTTAGTTAAACTGCGCTTAGACAAATTAATAATACTTATAGGTAGGCTTACAAGTGAAGCTACTAGCATTGTTATTTTAGGTAGTTATAGTTATGACGCAATTACATGTTAAAAAAACTGTTTTGAGGAGTTATTTTTATCTATTTTTGGTTTGAATATAAAACGGGGCTGCATTAGTACATATTTTGCTTATTTTTCTAGAGAGGCCTATGTTGGGCCACACCATAAGCTGTCGCCGAGACAATTTGAAATAGGTTGAACATAGATCTATCTTGAAAAAAAAAATGAAAATGCGGACTACCCCATTTATTTTCACATCCAAAATAGATGGAAACTCCCTAGAGCAGGTGTTTGGCTAGTAAGGTTTGGGATAGCTCGATTCAGCGTAGGTTAGCCATGAGAGTAGAACTTTACTTCCGTACTCACATACCTAAGTTAGCGTTGGTTAGGGTAGTATTCGGTGATAGTTTTATGGTTTTCACTGATCGCATGAGAGCTGCGATAGGTTAGGTTTTCTCGACAAGGTCTCCCTAGGTTAAGATTAAATACATGTCTTTAGTAAGGTTATGAAAGGTTACAGTATCTAAAATGTAAGGTTAGGTCAGCTGCGAAGAATAAGACAACTTCAGATGGGTAGACAGCGCAGAGTAAATTTTGATGGTGGCTTTTCTACCTCTGTTCCACCGCGATTTCATATCTTCCACCTTGAGAATTAATACAGCCGGGTAGCTTGCAGTGTTGCCAGATTCCGCAATTTCGGAAATTTTAATCGCGTCTAACTTTTTAACCATTAAAGATAACCTAGCATGTCGGGTATGTTTTGGATCGCTCTCGAGCTGAGCATTCCAAAAATAGTGTTCAACATTATGTTATCTTTACCGGTTAAAAAGGTAGACGCGTTTAAATTTGACGGAGTCGCGGAATCTGACAACACTGCCTTTAGGTAAGCCAAGGTTAGGTTGGGTTAGCCAAGGTTAGGTTAGGTTAGCCAAGGTTAGGTTAGGTTAGCCAAGGTTAGATTATGTTAGATTACATGCCTTGTGCCTCGTTCCGCAATCACTCCGCTCAGCAAGTCTGACATTTACTTCTGGACGGTGGACTGTTTCCGAGAAGTTAATGGCGTTTTGTTAAGTTAAACTTAGTTATTTCGTGCGTTGTACTACCTCCGCAAGTGCTCTGTGCGGCTTGATATCAGAGCGTAAAACACCATAGGGGATACGAAATTCCGACTTTTCAACTCGTACCGTGTTAGTTTAGGTTCAGTTGCATTTTCGCGGGAGAAATTCCGTGACGGAGTTCCCAAAATAGCGCAATTAATTGTTGTTTGCTCTTTTTATTGATATCAATTGGTTGGGTTAAAGGGACACCCTTGAGGCGCGCGGCAGACGCAAAAGCAGGAAATTTAAGCTGACGAAGGCATGCGTAGCTGCTAACGCCGCCATCCCTTTCTTGTATTAACTTTTTCTTTTTTCTCTTTCTTGGAAACTGTCTATTTTTGGGTTTAAGCTCCTAGGGGCTGCTCGGTGCTCACGGGACGATATGCGGGGTTGATCCGATATCATGTTGAACCAATATAAACAGTTAATTTGAAAACTGGGTTTGTCCTCCCTTATTTCACCTTTCTCAGAGAAGTCGAGTGGAGCGACAGCAGAGCGATGCAAAAGGCAGCTTATTGTTAGCCTAATTCTTGCGGAACAAGCCCTCTGCCAAAAAGTATACGTGGCATCAGCTTGCCTTTATACTTATAGTAAATCCTAGTTTAACCTACCTCCAGGGTTGTAGGTAATTAATTCTCATTATGAACCGAAAATTTAAGAATTTAGTCACGAGCAACATTCCTTTGATTGAAAACTCGTTTGTTTTTTGTTGTTTTTTCCTTCTTCATTTTTTTTAAGGTAATAGACTTGTGACCGGCCCGATTCGCGGGACGGGTAAAAAAAGTTGCTTTGAGAACCCTAAAAATTTGAAGTGTCTATATCATGCTTTAAAGTCTGAATAATTCATCCTGTCCTGCTTGCAGACGAGTCCGAGAGATGCAAAAACCTACAGAATGCAAATTTTGCAAAAATATCGCTAAAACAAGCTTTTTAGAGCTCGTTATTGTCGTTATTTGGTCGATGACACCGTCATTATATGGTTCCTGTTTGTTTTCCACCTTGAAAAGATCTTACATTTTGTTTTGGAGACAATTCTACTCCCACAAACCAAAAAAATCACATAAACTAAAGCAAGATTGCGTTTACCCGTATGAGCAATGCATAATTCATTCCTGTTTGTTTCAAAATTGAGTTCGGTGACAATTGAGTGGGTTTTCTTGAAAGAAATGGATTCGGCGTGTCCTGAAGAGCATACCAAAGAAATATTGAGCCGATTCTGATCACTCTACAAAGGTTGAGTTTACTCTTAAACACACCACCCCTTATTAACCTAGCCTAACCTCATTCAAGCTTACTTAATCGAGATTTACAAAAGCTGAATTTGGGATAATATATCCTAATCCATCCTAAACCCATGTCGGTTCGATTTAATTACCGAAGATTCAACGCAATATCGAATAATACATAGCACTCTCTCAAGTATGAAAAAGTTGTCCGCCGGCGAAGTATGAGAAAGATTAGATCGCCGGTGCGACGCCCACTGTTTGGGTCCGGGTTTTTGGGGGGTCCGCTCGGTGAAGCGTGGAAAACATGCTTGTCAAAATACACCTTTTTTTTGTGAACTGATTCGCTCGTTATTCAAAACGACCGCGCCCTCGAAATATATATTTTTTTTAAACAGCATATAAGTTGATTTGTTGACTTACTTCAAAGTGGGGAAGGAGACTTAGCCTACATTGAAATTCCCCCGTTTGTGTACATTCAGATCTGCTGCGTGCTCGACCCAACCAACGGTCGAGTTCAAAAGTTGTGATCTAATGCGAGACAATAAGAGGAATACAAAGTCCGTATTTTTTTATTTATTTTTTTTCGTTTCTTTATTGATGCTGTACTCGTAGGTTTCGTTTTGCTATACACTGTTAATTTTAAAAATTGCATTTTCTACTGTCTGTTCTACCTTCACGGAAAAAAATGTTTTTTTTACGGCAACAAAATCAGGGACAACAAACAAATTTTTTGTTGCTGCAACCGAACGTTTTGTTAATAGAACTAAACATTTTGTTGCTGTAACAAAATATTTTTGTTATCCCTATTTTAACAAATTACTTTGTTGGTATAACAAAACCTTTTATACCGTGATTTCGTCGCCAAGGAGAACAGTATACCATAGCGAGGAATCTGAAATTTAACCTACAGTAACTTATTAATGTAGCCAAAGTCTGGAGCCACTTAAAGTTAAACCCCTTGCCTTGCACCTATCTTGTCAACGCGGCAACGGAAGGAAGCGACTCCGTTGTCTCAACAAGACGTTTGTTGATATAGCCTCAGCAAACCAGGATTGTTGTGGTGACAATTTCACTTGGTACGGTGGCAACTGCAATTGTTGTGATAACAGTTCATATTGTTGTAACAATTGAAATTGTCGCAGTAGCAATTCTGGTTTGCTGAAGCTATGTTTTGTTGATACAACAAAATATTTTTCTCCGTGTAAGAAAGAGAATAAAACCTTAAAACTATACGAGTGCAGCAAAGGGTGTAAGCACCCATCGACGCTGATAAATGGTCATCTGGACCGGTTCAGAGGGAAAGACAGTTGAAATAATAAAGTGAGATGTCAAATCCGAAAGATTTGTCGTTGTCGCCGGGAAAACGAGTGAGTAGTGCTACGGCCGAGTTGAGCAGGCGGTTCTTTAGCCCCAGCATGAGTCCGCTGCTTGCGTCCGCTGCACTCGACCCGCCCTTCTTACTATATTTAGGCTCGCATGTAATGAAGGAGAAGGACAGGACTGAAGCGGTCCTTCTCTCGGCAAGGAAACTGTTGAGTCGTGACTTGACTCTGTCTCTGTCGGAGACGCCCCCTCACCCCTCCCCTCCCCCTAACGATGGAGGATGTTCAACGAACACCAACGTGTATTCAGTACTAAATACACCTTGCGAACGACAAACATCCAGGAAACGCTTACCAAAACCTCTCTGGAAAAATCTCGGTGCACCGATGAAAAAAAGGAAGGTTGTGATCATGGGAGGAGGGCGGGTAGGGTACACAGTAAAAACAAAACAGCTGTTTTGGGGAGTTCGTGCCTGTTTTGCATGTAAAAATAAAAGGAGATGATACGTATTTTGTTAATTTTTCAAGATAGACCTATGTTCAGCACCATCAATGGAAAGCTCTCGCCGAATCCTTTTGAATAGTATGGCTGAACATAGGCTTATCTTGAAAAATTACCAAAGTACTCACTACTCCCTTATTTTCCAAGGTAGACCCGTGTGCAGCCACACGAATGGAAAGCTCTCGCCGCGCCCTTTAGAATTAAATGGCTGAACATAGGCCTATCATGAAAAATCACGAAAATACGCACTAGTCCCTTATTTTACAAGATAGACCTACATTCAGCCACATTACTGGAAAGCTCTCGCGGAGCACTTTTAAATGGCATGGCTGAACACAGATCTATCTTAAAAATAATGGAACCGCACGTACTACCCCCGTTTTATTTTCACTCCCAAAGCAGGTAAGAAGTCCCTAAATCAGGTGTTTTTGGGAGTCGCCTCCCCGCTTTGACGACTTACTTAAGAGCACTGTAGAGGTGGTGGATATTGTAGCTTTCGTAATTCAAGGGAAATCAACCGGAAGAATCCAGTAAGAATATAACATTCATTATACTTTTGATAAGCCCTTGGTGTGAACCAACCACAATGCGATGCGTTCTATTTTTAAGAAGATTTTTTATCTTACCAAATCGTCAAGGCATGGTTCTCCAAATAGTAAATATTAACTATCCGTGTCTCTTTCCCACGTTAGCTCGTGTGTAATGGTGCCAGTACCTACAATTGGTCTGCCTTTCCAAAGGCGGCGTTTTTGACGAACGGCTTTTGACTAGGCCTCGAAAGCCGCTCTAACTCGAATTTTATGAAGGCTCTGAACTGCACTTAGATTTCGGGGAAAGTCACGTTTTCGCTATTGACACTCGCGGCAACAATCCGCTATCGCTATGCGCACGGTTTCGTGTGCTGTTGGCACGGCTAAGGCGAGGGTCGGCGAGGGCCATAGGCGAGACTGTTTCAACGATATCCAGAATTCCCAAATTGTTTCCTTAATGAGTGGAGATTTGGGGATTTGAAATTGCGGCGTTAAACCCTCCTTAACCCATTCCATCACAAACAGCTTTACGTTATCGATTCCATGTCCATCTTTACTCAACGATTAAAATATCTTAATAATTCATCTAGGTAATTTTGAGCAAAATGAAACCTCAACAATAAAGAATTTTATCAGTTTCAAAATATTATTCGAGGTAGTCAGAACGAGCTCGGCCCGATTCGCTGACCAGGGTAAAAATAAAGTTGCCCTAAAACCCTTATAATTTTTTATTGCGTTGAAGAAAGTTTATATTTTACTGTAGTTCCCATTGGAAATATCAATACCATGTCCACGCAGTGTCAGTGCCACGCGTGTTGTCCACTACAGGCTGAGAAGCCAGGAATCCAGCCCGTAGTAGGCAACGCGCATGGCTCTCATGTCAAGCAGGTTGTATCGTCATTTCAGAAAATCCTCAGGAGCTCGCAACTCACATGGTACAATGATTTTGGGGCAAGTTATCGACTGCTTCTGAATAACGCAAAACGCAAATTTTAGAAAATTAAGCAAAATCTGAGCATCAAGATGAATTTTTCCCTGTTATTTCCCCTATATTCTTTATCTGTATTCTTTTCTACAGATAAAGTTTGCCTAAATCTATAGTTTTTGATAAAAGCTCTCCATCAATTCCTACTCTAGAGAGGAAAAAATCTAATTTAAGCGTTCTCCCATAAGCCCATGTGTTTTTCCTCAATTTCAAATCCATTTTGTTCAGAATGTAGTTCGTTGACCCCCCCTTTTTCTGCAATATTATGATTTGTCTCGACGTTAGGAAAAGGTTTTTAGACTAGGTTGGTTAGTTTCTGTCCATATGACCTAGGACGTTCTTCTACCTGCAAAAATGTAAATGTCTATTCGCCTGACTGCCCCATTTAAAATGTGTTAGGTGGGGTTCCGTGCGTTCAAGTCATCTCCCATTTGAAAATTAGGTTGGGTACGTGCGTTCAAGTCTTCCTATCTTAATGCATGTCGTGTCAATAGCAACCCCCCCCCCCAAAAAAAACGATTTTATGCTTTCCTAACTACTCTATTTAAAACCGATTTTTGCCCACTGGGCTGTTATCGACTCATCAAAAATATCAACCTTCATGCAAATTTCTCCCAAAAATCACTTATTTTAAGTAAAAAGGTAAATCTAAATAGGTCTAAGCCTAAAAACAAAAATTGTTCCTTTCAAAAAACACACTTTTGCAAAATTTTGATTCAAAACGTTTTGATTATTCCCTTAAATTATTTTTTTCACACTTATTCTGGGCACATATCGGTTGAAATTTCATCGACCTGCCTCCGAAAAAGTCCTCGGTTAAAATACGAATTCAACCTACCCGCATTAAGGACTAAATAGAAAATCCCTTTTTGCTCGGATCGGAATCCTGTATTGTCACACGGCAATCGACTTTCGATACGCCATTTCCGGTACTATTTGCTTTCGCCAATAGCAGCGCGTCGCTCTGCCGTTTGCCTCGTTCCCGCCGCCGATTTGCGTTGGCTGCTTTGGTGAGCTATCATTTTCCGAAAACCTTTTGCATATTTTCCAAACTATTTGCTCCCAAAACTTACTCTTTGAAATTTAATATATTATATGATTTCCGGATCCTTAATCGCGCTTTTTACCCCACAGGCATCACAAAATATATGTTTTGGTACGAAGTGACTATTTACTCGCTTCCCGATCCAAAATGTGTTAGGTTGGTTTCCGTGCGTTCAAGTCTGCCTTGTATTAACATAGGCGTGCGAATAGAGCTGATATTTTTAATATACCCGGTAAATAGGATACTCTTTTTCGGTTGCCCCACCTATAATTTTGGTAATGGACGTTAACAAGTCTTACTGTTAGACCTGCTTGATAATCAATATCCTTTTATCAATGAAAGCTCTCTGCCGAGACATTTCTTCAGGATGCTACGTGGATTTGAAAGATGGCTACCTCGTGTGTTTTAATTTTGATTTATTCCTTTACTTTATATCCGTGCTGGATTTAATTAAGTTTGACTGAATGGCAGTGCTGGATCCGGTTAGGGTAGATTAGTAACACTTGAGTGAGTTTTACCGAGGATGCTAGATTGCATTCAGGTAAGGTTAGGATCGGTAAAGCTAGATTCGATTCAATCGATTAGCTTGTGTTTAATCAGGAGTCGTTAGCGTTGGCTACCAAACTCGAGAAACTAAATCTTCAAATAATGCTGTTGCAGAGTACTTTCAATGGGTCTGAAAAAAAAAAGTAGGAGGTTAAAAAAGCTCATAACGTTAATTTTTTGACCTCATGTTTTTCGAGCCAATTAACACCAACTCGCGTGTATTTTTTGTCTTTTCCTCGACTTGAGCCTCGTTTGTCCGATTTTTTTACGCAACTTTTGAGGGTTTAATTGCGTTTAAAGCGTGCATGACGGCGCGGTATACGAGTGAGAGAGTGAGGGAACTTTCGACTCGACCTGGTCTCGATTCTCGATTATCTCGAAGGCAACCGGCCCGCCCACGTGCTCGTCCAGCGCTGCTCCAGCAGTTCAAGAGATCACTCTGCCCTACCGCTGAGCGCTGAGCGGACTCGCGGCGCGACCAGCTGACATCGGGAAAGACAGAGAAACACTCTGTCAGTGGGAGGTACAGGGCTTAAAGAGAAAAGATGCGTTAATTTTCTTCAACGACCTCTCTACCTCACATACCATACAGTATTTTCTAGTCTAAGTTAGGTTAAGTTTAGCTCAGGTTGCGTACGGTTAAGTTGGGCTAGGTTACTTTTCTCTGATAGAACTGTCCGTAGTACGTATAGTTCGACAAGGACATCCGCACGGATACCCTTTAAGATATCCATGTAAATGGTCAAAGAGTGCGGACATCCATACCGATATCCTCGCCCCATGACCATTTACTAGGATATCCACATGATATCGGTGCGGATATCCGTGTCGAATTTATCCGTGCTACGTACAGTTAGAGCAGGTTTATAGAATCTTTATTACGCATCATGAGTTGTCCGTTTTTAGATTGGCTCGCGGGGCTATAGATTAGGTCTAGGTGAGCTTACATTATGCGAGGTTGAGTTGGTTCTCACTTTTTCACGTGTTGTCTGCTTTTAGATTAGTTTTTTCATGGTATAAAAGGTTTTGTTAAACCAACAAAATCATTTGTTCAAATAGGGATAACAAAAATATTTTGTTACAACAACAAAATGTTTAGTTCTATCAACAAAACGTTTGGTTGCTGCAGCAAACTTTTTGTTGGCAGCAACAAAAAAAATTAAATTTATTTGTTGTCCCTAATTTTGTTGCCGTTACAAAACCATTTATTTTCTTCGTGATTGGCTGCGGCGGTTAGCTTTGATTTTGTGAGGTTAAGTTAGGTTGCGTTCATGGCCTTACCTAGGCTAGCTTCTTGGTCCCTCCATTATCACTCTATTACACATTTTCAACTTAAAATTTCAATATACAGTATCTACAGTGCTCTCCCGCTAATCTGGACATGCGTTAGTCCGGACAGCGCGGTAATCCGGACTCTGGATCCCGCGTTAACATAGGCAACACTGGTACCACAAGCGGCTCAGG
>Ga0058701_10005011_pt1 | contig 10892 bp, 6 predicted proteins | sample AgamicOrMae_FD_97039 | JGI IMG/M metagenome (GOLD analysis project Ga0058701, IMG submission 97039) | Agave microbial communities from Guanajuato, Mexico - Or.Ma.e | ecosystem: Host-associated > Plants > Phyllosphere > Phylloplane/Leaf | place: Guanajuato, Mexico | collected 2012-06-04 | reverse complement strand
GCATTGGCACATCATCAAAATTCTACAAAAGAACGCACTGCTTCACTCACAAACACGAGGAGTCAAAATGACTCCCTATGGGCATTCTAGGGGGGTAAAGATTGTCGGGCATTCTAGTGTTAACGTTTAAATACTTCTCCATCGTTGGATGTGAAGTCAACCCGTACTAAACAAAAAAGACGTTCTGAAACTGACATGACCGTCACGTCTATTTAAATAACAGAATAGAGTTGAAAGACTTTTGATTGCTGGTTCGCGCACAGGTGTCTCGGTGAGGAGCATGGAGATAAAGTTTTAAGTACGTCTGGGGCTTGAATCAAATTTTCATCGCAAAGTACTTGTTCCTAAAATTAGCGTACCTTGCAAGACAAGTCTAACAGAAAATTGAATTGAGATCTATCACGAGTTGAAACTCGAGTCGAGATGCTTCAAAAGAACACTTAACCAACTGTACCTCACCTGCATGAAATGTATTTATCTACCTCAATGAAATTATCCTGCTGGTTTTGGTGGTAGTTAAAGGCCATCGAGGGTTGGGACCTGCTGACTTATTCAAATCTGAGGACAGTATTCTGTTTAAAACTTGTTCGAACAAGGCAAACTCAGGGGCTCGCACCACTTATGGCTGCGGCTGCCGCCATTTGAAATGTTTCAAACCTCAAAGTTTCTTCTCTGTATGATATAGAAATGTTCCTTTACCTCCTTGGTGTTGATTTTGAATCAGAACGAATATAACTGCATGAGAGATTTCTTCTAGTATTAATGTGAAAAAGTGTCAAAAAAAATGTAAGAAAGAAAGAAAAAAAATGGAGGCTCAGAAAACCAAGAAAATGGGTGGTTTTTGTTTTGGCTGAGAAACGCACTCAGATATGCAAAATATCTCTTTGCGACCCTCTTTGGATACCAGCGTCTACTCAATACGAATTTGTATCAAAAATTTAGTAAGGTTGTAATTAATATCTTTTAAAGACCCGGTTGTGATGCATTCCTGCTTCTAATGATTTGTTTTTTCGGGCTCTGTACTAGTAATTTGAAAAGTCGATGCTGCCGGATGGAACGGAACCCCGCTTGTAATGAATCTTGTTCGTGCCCGTGTTTGCTTAAGCTCCTTCGACAACGAGCATTGATTACTTATCTGTAAAATACACGGTTTTATAAAAAGAATGCCAAATTTTAAAATTGTGATATTGCTATCGTTGTCCTTGATAGAACGGGAACGGATATCGAATATGTTCGCGAGGTTGAGGGTTGCCTACCCGCAACAGAAATAGTCGGTCACTTTTACAATCCAGGTTGCTCCTAAGGGATGATGACCAGTCGTATGGTGTCGTCTTCTTGGGCGTCATATTAATTAGTGATTCCTCTTGCCCCAGCATTTCTGCTCGAGCTCGTTCTGTACGATGAGGTAGATCATGAATTTAGTTGACGATTATAACCTAGTTTCAGGTGATAAACTAGCTTTGCGGAACATAACCTTAATAATATTGTCTCTAGAATTAAGATGGAGAAGTATGACTCATTTTTTTAACCTATATAGTTTTTAAAGTGTTTTTTTTAACATATTCAAAATTAGTTAAAGTAACTTGACATTGTACTATTGGTTGGTCCTGTTGGGCAGAACGGAGTTGGGCAGAAAGGACTGAACGTGTTTCTTAACAGGCAACTCGAATTTAGTGCACTATTCCATCCACCATCGAGTTATTTGGGCCGTCGCATCCTCAGCCGCATCCTCTATGATTTTAGGCGACTAGCCGCCTTCTTCGTGAAACTTCTCGTCTCTTTTCTCGAGAAGCGACAAGGAAAGCCATCGTTTTGGTTCTAAAATGGTATGTTTTTGACGAGGAAATCGAGGTCAGACTGGTTCGTCGGTCGATTCGCACGCCGTGGCGGGCCTCGTTGCGATCGCAGTGCGACCAAAACCACGACCACGACCACCAAGGTTGGTATCGATCGCGCCAGCAATACCTTCAGTATATCATTATCCGACTTCTCGACAATCTCAGGGACGCACGACTGCTGGAATCTACCTGCCTCTCGAGTCCGTCACCTTTACTCTGATACGCTTCAGTAGACGTAGAACACGTCTCCGTAGGCCCGTGTCGCCTCAGGTCCGTGTGCTCTCATTTACATTTCAAAGGAGGAATTTCACACTTGTGTTCCGCCTTGCTTCAAGCCGAGCGGAGCGACAGCGGACAGTTTGCAGAAGGCACTCACTACACTAGCTTCAAACCAACGAGATAGGATAAGGAAGAAAAAGTCGCCCATGCGAGACAGGCGAATGGAAACCTCAGCTTATGTACTCTTTTACTACAGCTGCTAGTTCGGCTTCCCTACTCCATATTACTGTAAATAGTACTTTCGCAATTTTCGGATTTTGTGAACAGTGATCCCTTTTATCAACAGCTACTGGCGTCCTTGCGAGGCGTAGTCCCACCCCTATTCTAGTTCGAGCCTCTCCTTTAGCCTTCAAAGGACCCAACTTCGTTTTATTAATGATTTTCTTGTGCAAAGTCAGTGGATAAGAACTCTGTCAGCTATATACGTCACCCCTTCATATTGCCCTGAAAATCAAATTGTTTTAATGCTGTAGACCCAAAATCAGATTACTGGCAAAAATTATGCATTTCTTACGTGTGGGATACTGTTCCCATGCGCGCAGTCCGTAGGTATGAGAAAAAATAGAAGACGTGACTGTTATTTTTAGGAAACAAAACATTTCGCTCGCAGTTAAAAATTGTTTACGCCTCCCTTACAATTATTATAGTGCAGACATCATTGTGTTTCTGCGTTCGCTTTGCAAAGCGGAGCAGCTCGCCGACTCTTTCCACTGCCCGAGGGCTTCCGATCTAACCCGAATTCGGTGATCTCTACTACCTTCGGATGAGATCGGAAACCTCCGGACATTCACGGTAAGAGTTTGGCGAAGCGAACGGAGAAGCGGAATAACAGTCCTAGGACCCCTTCATGCTATGCTTTAACTCGCTCGGACGAGTGGATGTAACCCGTTGTAACCCTCCCCTCTATGCTCCACTTTCTCTACTTGTGGTTCATTATCGCCGTTCTCGTTGGGGCCCTACCTCGGCTGTCCCCTCAATATGTAAATCCTGCGGCGGTACTGAAAATCTTATCAACCATAAAAGAGGCTATCCCCGCCAGCCTTTATCGAGGGTTCTTTAAAGTGGGAATAAGTCATTTTGCCAAAGATAGCTTTTCCTGGAAGAATCTCGGCGAATTTGTAGTGGGAGGAAGTGTTCCTTATCAGTCTATTAGTGCGTTTCCCTTGCGTTGTGTTGCGTGCTTCGCTAAGGCTTTACCCTTTTGTGAGACTGACAGACCTTGTTCGCTAGAGCGGAGATCCAATATAAGCTTGTCTTTGATTTCACCGCACAAAGTGAAATTTCTAGACATTCACAATTAAATTCTTTTCGTGATCTGAGCAAAAGTTCAACGTTACAGTAACGTCTTTTGACGAAATCTGTTCTGCTCGGAACATGAAGCCGATCCTAAAATGTTGACCCCTGTTCATGCTGCGCCTAAAACAGGGAGCTCTCCGTTCCAAAGAAGGGGATAGCTTTTAGTTTTCAGTGCCGCTCCCCCACCAGCCCCGCACAAGCGGCCAGAGTGGGGAAATAAAGGGAGGGGGTAGATCCAACATGGCGGCTGCGAAGTGTGCGAGAGAGAACGTCTTGCAAGACAAGGACAGAAGATTTGTGAATACGATTTTTAAAAAATGGCCGAAAATGGGAAAAACCGCTCGAGCGCACATTTGTGATAAAATGTGCGGTGTGCAGAGCAAGTGAAGCGTTTCTGAAGTTGAAAAACAACTGGAAGTAAGCAATTAGCAAATATCAGAAGGCTTGATACGGTCCTTCGACCGATGGTCGTACTTCCGGCCGGCTGAACTGACTGCAAGTGTTTGATAATTGTGCGGCGTTTTTTAGATTCGATTTGCGTTTCAAAACAGTATTTCAATATTCCTTATTTTGCAACCTTAAGATTTATTAGAATGGGTGTAAGGGCGTTTCTGCTTCTTGGCTCATCTGTAAACCTGAACTTGCATTAGTGTTCACATTTGGTGGAACATTTGACGCGTGAGCAAAACATGTCAGACTAAATCGTATGGATCTCTTGACTCGGATAAAGTCCTACTTCGCCCTCCAAAGGCGAATCTCATCGAAGGGAAAGAAACGTCTTTGACACAAAGCCAGCCGCCGCGGCTGAATGCATCGTCGACTAAACGGCGGGGGCCAGTGCTATTTACCTATGAAAAATTCATGAACGCGTACATTTAATTAATAAAGAATTATGGAACTATTTCTTTTTAAAACGGAACTATAAAGCGCCCCGATCGAAAGCTGATTTCTCGTGTTAAAAGCACTTATCGAATGACGCAGAAAGCACTTATATCGAATTACCTGCAGAGCACTAATCGAATCACCTCAATCAATCGCGACAAAGGAAGTATCTGAGAGATCTCGCCCTTTTCACATTCATCAATTCCTTACTGTTATCACCTCAATTTAGGGCATTTTTCTACATTTTTCCTCCTTATGGTTGAACGAGTTGCGATAATGACGCAATGGCAAATGGGATAGCCTCCACTTTACGTGAAATCCCCAAGATTTTTTTCCTTTCCTTTTCTTCCAACCCTCAAGCTTCCAACCCTTAAAACTGGCGTAAATATATTTAGGAAGCTCTCCAATCGCTGTAGGAATAATTCGCCGCTTTCCCCCTCAGGTGCTATTAATGCGATTTCACCTTCAAATTTCCTGTTGTTTTTAAAAGAGGGATGCGCCCATTCTCTCCCTTCCTTAAGGTTCTTCACGCTGGGCTTATTCGGAATCTACAAATTCTCGGGTTTTCTCGAGGTTGTCGGTTGGAATGGGACGGCTACGTGTTCGGGAATCGATGATAAATCGATGGTTATTCTTTTTCCTTTTTTCTACTACATATATTTTTTCGACAATATGAAGTATAATTTTATTGTTTAAAGAAGAGTTATTGTTCATATTATTTTAATCGGTGTTGCTATTGACCCGTCATGCATTAATACAGGGAGACTTCAAGGCACGTAACCAACATCATGCATTTTAAATGGGAGGTGTCTTGAACGCTTGTAACCCAACTCAATACATTTGTATATGGGGCAGTCGGGTCAATAGACACTCCCTATAATATGTGACTCATGGCTAACATTGCCACTATAACATTTTGTATGTGGAAAATCTCATAAGTGCAATCACCTCGTTAAGAAAACCTAGCGGTCTTACGAGAAACACTTCATGAAAAGTGCAAAAAGCGTTGTCAACTCGATGAGTCCTGTTTCCGTCATGAAGTTGATGGGTGCGCTCGCTCAACTAATAACGCTGTATCTGCCGCGACACAATCCATTAAGGTGTACCTGCATTTGCGCGCTCCTCGTAGTACATCGTTATAAATGGGGGGCATTCGATAGCGACAACGCCGCAAGCGCCAGTCCGTAACCGCCAAACGAGAAAAGTCGCAAACGCCAAAGTTCGTATAGGTTAGGTTAGGTTAGGTCAAGTTAAGTTAAGTTAGGTTAAGTTAAGTTAGGTTAAGTAAGGTTAGGTCAGGTAAGGTTAGTATTGCAGTTAAGACCTTTGGCGTTTGCGACTTTCCTCGTTTGGCGGTTACGAATTGGCGCTTGCGGCGTTGGCGCTCGTGGTTTTTGGCGCTTATGACAGCTACCCGTTATGAATCGTCCAAAATGCAGCTAGAGCGTTACGAATAGAGCGAGGGCAGCTATCAGTTTCTCAACAGGAGCCGCCGAGGAAGTAAGTTGAACAATGTTATCTACAGAGACGAGGCGAAAGATATCATCTCTTGTAATCAATATCTGCTCGCGAAAGAAGGTGCCTTGCACCATTATGATGTTGCACCTTGTCTCGTTAACGAATAGTGTCCCATTTTGAGACCCTATTCCTTTCAGCACCAAGGTGCCGCGCCTCGTAAGTGGGACTCCAGTGATTGTTGCATTTTGGGGACAGTGTCAGTTTGGCGCGCTGGTGCAAATGTGGCTGAGCCCAGAGCCCATTGTTTTGGTCGCTTTTATTGTAGGGATGGCATTGTTATAAAAGTTGAATCCCGCCGCCACGCCGCACGCCGCGCAATTATAAATGCGAGCAAATCTTTTCGCGGCACAGCGAGCTACGCTGCGCCGCGCAGGTGTGGTTACGTCTCTTTTTCAGAATTAAAACGACAAATAAATAACTGTTCTTCCCTCTTTTACTACATGATTAAAGTGAACAGTCTTTTTCCTCGTATTTTCTGCCCAAGAAAAGTGTTTTCCCCCTCCTTTCGCTCTGAGAAAAAGGAGGGCTGCGTTTTGCATTACTTGAGGGCCTTTCCAAACCTTACATGATGTCGAATGTACATTTTCCTATTGTGTTAACGGGATTGTACATAATTTTCTAAGTATTATAGGAAGATGAATGCTGGATACCGTTAATCTCTTGGTTTAGACTCACAAGCAGTTTTGCTTCTTTCATAGGTGTGTGTATTAGAAATATCTATTTTTGGAATCATGTACACTATTTAACCACATTTTTAGATTTAGTCTTTACGACTATTTTATGATACTTTGTTGAAAAGAGTTAACTACTGCGGTAGTTTTGGCTAAAATCACTTCGCGCGAAGATCCTACATACGGAATTCGCGGAAAATGACAATTTTATGTCGGAAATAACCATAAACTTCTCCGACTGCATAATTAAGGCGAATTTCTCAAAGCCACGTTGCGTATGTTGGCCTGCTTCAAGGGGAACTGTCACAGGGCTCGGTATGACTTTTTAGACCATTATTAACTCCAGCCTAGGATTTAATCCAGGTTCTAGTCACCTCTTCCCTCCGAGGTACCTCGCGCTTTAGCTCACTATTCTATTAGAATGACGGTGCATCTAAGATTACTTTAATGATTCAGCATCAACCTTATGTCATTTTTGTAGTTTTCATCCGCGTTTTGATCCTTTTTCAAAACTTTCTTTTACGTAAAACAGGTGGGTACGGTAGCTATTAAACCTGGTGCAGGCTATAGCTGGCGATGACAATGCGCGGATTTGAACGACGTCGGGCTGACAATGCCTTCAGGCGGGACAGTCAATATAACCTAACTTCTACTGTCGTCCCACACACGTCTCTCATTAAAGTAAGGTTCGTGCCTTTTGCATCACTTCGTTACCGCTCTGCCCGGCTATCCTGAAGTCTCGTGTCGCCTACTTCTCAACAGCAGGCTGCTGCAGTCGACAATAGTGCTTGGCGACAATCAGAGGAGGCTTATTCATAGCTAAGGGTACGTAATGCCACCGCTGAACAGCTACGAAAGGTACACCAAAAACACTAGAGATAATAGAAAATGTTACTCTTAAAATTATGTACGGAGTAAAACACAGGTGGCAGAATGAAGAACCTTTTAAATTTACAATGAGCCTTGGAGCCCACATCAACCTGGCAATGTGTGCAGAAGTGACGTAACTCGCGTCGCGCGTCAAAAAGCGCGTAACTTGAATTCTCGCTTCCTCACGGAATGAGACATTCCTCGGAGGGTGGTTGCACCGCGACATTCCTTCAGGACGAAGCTTTGGCGCACTGCGCCACGCAACGCTGTTTTTACGCAAACTTTTATTCCTCTAAGAAGACTGTACTGTCTTTCACTGTGTCTAGGAAATGCTCGCAGACTTGCACCAATTTTGTGTATTCACTTAGTTTTTGTTCAGGCGCTCATATTTTTAATGTCGATAGTTGATAACGTTTTGTTAAGGTTGACAACGTGATCGATTTTGCATTGAACTTGTGTACAGCGATTAATATCTTATAACGCAGATGTTGAGGATGAGTCGAAGGGTCGTTTGTTTTGTTCGACTGGAGCAGAACTTCCTGAAATGCACTATTCATTCTTTAGGCGAATGTTCCAGTTTTTATACAAATTGTTCCATTAACCTTCCTTCCCGAACAAAGTTTTAATAGTAATGAACACCAATGTTTGGGTACCTCTACAAAATTAAGAAGAAAAAAAAGGAGAGTGAAGAAGGAGAAAAGGAACTGTAGAAACAAGATATTGTAATGGGTAGGGACAGGAACAATATGCGTGATATAATTTTTACACGATTGTTACTCGAAAACGGTTAGAGATAACCTAGCACATCGACCTATTTTTGGAAGCGCGAGCAGCTAGCGGTTCCAAAAATAGGTCAATGTGCTAGGTTATCTTTAACCGTTTTCGAGTTAGAAATATGTAAAAATTACGTCACGCATATTGTTCCTGTCCTGGTAATGGGAAAAAATCAGAACAATAGCGATTTCTTCAATAACATATTTGTCATTTGATGAGCACTGGGGAAATTGTTTCGTGGATCCTCTAATGTCATTCAAGTGGTGTTTATTAATAAGGCTATTATCGCACAAGTGAAGATGGATGTCAATGTCAGTCACGTAAACAAGGTGTTTACAACCTGAGAGAATTAACTTTCGCCGCTTCGTTTATATTTGAAAATAAAACTAAGTGCAAGAAGGGAGCGAATTGAGTAGTCACTTGCACTCGTTCGCACGAAAAAAACAAAGGAGCTGAAATTACCCAGTGAGGTAATGGAGATACGACCACTTTAACAATTACGTTTAGCAAATGAGAAACCGCAGCGTGCCGCACCGGTGACCCTTTTGCAATTAGGCCTAAAATGGGCCATTTCAATTTGTGCCAAAAAGGCGAAACTCACCCTCAAATAACCGCCGGTTCATCCGCCTTAACCTCACCCGATGGCACGCCGCTGTAACTTCTCTCAATCCTCGCGTCAAGAGAACAGAAAAAAAGTAAATGGTTCTTCTTTCTTTCCTTTTTTTGAGGGGGGGGGGTGTTGTGTTTTCATGCATTTCAAAAAGGTCAACTTATTTGGCTGAAAATTATTTATCTGAAATAATGAGAGATGCAGAAGGTTCCTTCATTTTTGGTGGTATACATGTGGCTTTTTTCTATTGTGATTTTATGAAACGCCGGGAACTTAAGTTCGAGAGAGATTTTTCCCCCTCAAACCTGATGAGCCGATACAGATATTGATTATTTTGTTAGTGGTGAAGATTTCGGGGTTAAAATTTGTTCCAGAAAAAGAATCATGGCGCTATTTACCGGGAGCTCATTCTACGATGCAAGCGATTCGAAGACTTTTACCGACCATTATTACGTCATCTCCAAAACTATTTGAACATTACATTTTTAAGTGGAAGCTGAGTTGGAATCGGAAGCCCTCTCAAATTTTATGTTCACAAATGTCTCCTTCCCATACCTTTCGATTCCTCAAAATAATATTTATTTTTTGAGCCTGAAAAATCTTCTCAAGTAGACCTTTTTCTACGCTTCGAGAATGGCTAACCTGATTGACTTCATAGCAACAGGTGCAGTGTCCATTCAAAATGCTGCATACAGGAGATTTACATGTTTAATTTCCTCTCAAAGTTACTGCCAACCTTAGAAACCGAGGACAAACTGCGTCGGGAATGGAGAGTTGGAGAGGCATATCTTTTTCTTTTTAGTGTAGCATTTGGTACATTGAGTTTTCTGCTTTGGGTTAAAATTTGACTACACAATAAGATTTGACCTGTGTCGCCGATTTAAAAAGGATTTATCGTAACCCTTTACGCTGAGCTGTTAAAACCGCGTCTAAATGAGAGAGTTTGCTCAACAGAGGAACGGAAAGAGGGTTGGCACAATAAACCGCACCGTTGCGAGTTCGGCTGCAGCCCTTCGTCTACAAGTCGATATCGAAGTTTACTCTCTAAAATTAAGGGTATTTCGTTAGTTATTTTTACGTTTGGTTACGAGCCATCAGTTTTATTATTTTATGTTTGAAGTACGTGCATCACAACATACGCTATTTCACAATGGCCCATAGACGAAGTATTCCGTATTCGTGCCGCTCCGGCGGATGGACTCGCCACGGCAGGGTATGTGAATGTGAGCCAAACTTCTTTTCGTTCTTCACTTCAGCAAAATTCTTCCCCTGGGACCGTGACGTTTTCCCCTCTGACATTAACCAATGGATCTGAAGTTGTCTAATACCTCTTGAGTGGAAATCATATCCTTTTTCCCTCGCGTGCACTGATAATTTTTAAATGTTGGGCTCGACCCGCTAGCTTCATCTCCGAGCGGTTATCCTTCTTTTGTGCCTCCCATAGGTCCTTTCCTTTCCTCGGGTAAGTATCCTAAATGACTCCATCTCCCTCACACCCGCACTAACACCTCTACTTCCCCTGCTGTTTAAATCTCAATATGTCCCGTTGATTTGAATAGCGGCTCGGCAGTTGGATGTAACGGTACGGAACAAACGTTGTGACGCACCGGAAGTTTCATCCCGCCCCACGTTTGCCCTGAGCTTTGAGGGGCAGGGGTAGACCTGTTCAGTTCTAACTTCAATTCATTAGGATGTGAGTGAGCACACAATGATCGTTCTTATCCAGACACGCTACATCTTTTTTGCGAAGTTGCGCAAAGTTTTGCTTCATTAATGCGCCTCAAATCTACGTTAGCCTATGGTCCGGAGAATCATGGCAAAATATTAGATTTTTTGACGGCAAATTTCATTTGGTGTAAGCCAGGAATTGGCCGTTTTTAAAGTTGCATTCTATAATCTATTCTGGAAAGTAGCTGAATTTTTGGGTGCATGGAATACATGAGGTTGAAAACAGCCCATTGTAGGATGAAGGCATCAATAACTTATAAACATTTTTTTTTTGACAGCTAACTGTAATAGATACTTAGGGGTTGATTTGTAATTCTCTAAAAGGAGTGAAAAGTAAAATGAAAGACTGAGGGGAAAAAATAAGAGAAACACTTGAATAAAATACAGCTTTTTGATCAATGTTTTTTTTTCTATTTTTATATTTTT
>Ga0058701_10005010_pt1 | contig 10893 bp, 2 predicted proteins | sample AgamicOrMae_FD_97039 | JGI IMG/M metagenome (GOLD analysis project Ga0058701, IMG submission 97039) | Agave microbial communities from Guanajuato, Mexico - Or.Ma.e | ecosystem: Host-associated > Plants > Phyllosphere > Phylloplane/Leaf | place: Guanajuato, Mexico | collected 2012-06-04 | reverse complement strand
CGGCGCACTATCTCCGTTACTGTACATTTCCGGACATGGGTTCCTATGTGAAAAATACTTGTCTGCGAGCCCTCTACCCGCCCTGTAATTTATGACCTCTCGGCCTGATACACCCTGTATAGATTCAAGCCCGCGTATTTGTAATATATGATTGCCAAAGCAAACTACCGATAATAGTAGCTGCAAGACATATTGTTCATGTTATTATCCAACTCTGCACTCCCAATTAAACACACTCAGCTATATATTTGTAGTGCAAGATACCATGCCCTTTTTTTCAGTGCGTTCTTAATGAATGCGTAACACACTTTAGACGAAACAAGCTAAAGCGGAACGAAGAACTAAACTATTTAACAAACATGAATCCTTGTCTACCTCAAATAGGCGGAAAGTTCTTCGTTCGGTTCAATCTGTAGATTCCATCACATAAACCACACCACTGGGCGTTACGGGGAAAAGAGAAAAAGGGAATCACTGATTGTGAGGAGGGAGTAGGATGGGATGAGATCAAATCGGAACAATATGGGGACGGCCATCACGCCACCGTTCATTTCGAAAGGGGTGCTTACTCGCGTGTTCCACTTTGCTTCGCCGAGCGGAGCGGCAGAAGAGCAAGGCACAAGTCGTGTAGCCTAGGTTCACCGAACGGTCGCCAAGCCTGGTGGCGATTATTTCGCAGCGGCAGTGCTTTAACTGCCGCTTGAGGTGGAACCCAAGAGGTAGAAACATGTAAGTAGGGGGCCCTGGTAGAAAATATGCCGCTTTCCAAATTTATAGTATATGATAATCTCCAAATATTCTTTCCTCAAAATTCGTGACCATACAAATTTTGAGCCTTAAAAAGTCGACCTCTCAAAATTATCTGCTTTCCAACCCCCACAAAAAATGAAAAGTAAAAAAGGCATGGCTTTAAAAGATTTTGACCTAATTATTTTAATCCTAAGAAAAATGATTATTTCGGAAGAACAACGAAATAGGCCTAAATGGCCAACTTCACAAAAAAAAAGTAAGTGACTATTAACACGCTATGCCCCATCATAGATGCATTAGATTGGTTTCCGTGCGTTCAAGTAACCTCCCATTTCAAATGAATTACGTTGGTTTCTGTGCGTTTCAATCTCCCTTGCTTTAACATTGCCGTGCAAATAGAACTGACCAAAAGAATGAAAAGTCAATATTCTTAACTTTAAAAAAGTTTTCCCCAATTATTTTGAACTTCAAGAAGATGCTTATCCCGGAACGAAATAGGCCTAAATGATCAATCTTGACCCCCCCCCCAAAAAAAAAATGTTACCCGTATTTACACCTTGGATACAATTTTCCTTTAAAGGTACAGCGCTATCAAGGAAGTAGGTAGAGCTCTTGCGACCCCCTCAGCCCTCGAAAACTCTAAAATTTACAATTAAGCTTCATAGAGTTATTGAGAGGCAGGGAAGGTGCAATCTTACGGAAGTGTAATCATGCACACTTGATCCAATTATGTGTGACTGTTTTGGGAATACGCGCCCGCGGGGACAAGGAGGAGCCATCGACGGTAGTCAGGACTCAGGACTTGCATGCCGTATGCTGCGCCTCGCGTCCCTTCCATGCGCCCATTCAGGTTTTATTGTGACCCCCACCTTGGGGCCATATTGCCGAATGACGGCTCACCTCAGCACGATGTCAATGTTCCAACGAGGACTGGAAATGTCAGGGTCTAGGTAATATTTCAGGCTTGTACTTTGTACCGGGTAGCTTTCATAAGCGCCAAAAACCACAAGCGCCAACGCCGCAAGCGCCAATCCGTAACCGCCAACGAGAAAAGTCGCAAACGCCAAAGGTCTTAACCGCAATACTAACCTTACCTAACCTAACCTAACTTAACCTAACCTATACGAACTTTGACGTTTGCGACTTTTCTCGTTTGGCGGTTACGGACTGGCGCTTGTGGTTTTTGGCGCTATCGAATGCCCCCTCTTTGTACCTCTCTTGTTGTACCGGTACCTTCCGACCACTAGCCAAGCGGAGCGAGTTATCTATCTAATATACCTTTAAGGAAGGTGATCTGGTTCAAGATGATTTCAAACATCATCGAATCGGGTCATTATCTGAGTGGCCTAGCAGACCCACAGCTATGAGAAATTTCTCCTGCTTTTTTGAGCGTGGGGAAAATCACCGGTACGGTGGGACTGCGTGCCCTTGGCTGGGTTAATCCATCTTTTCAGTAAGAGCGTCCTTTTTAATGGGAGAGAAATACGACACCGTATGAAATATACCAGCCCATAGGTTGTGCTTTCCCTCTAGAAATATAGGTGATATTTTGCACCTAAGTGTGGGTGGAAAGTACGAAACCAGAGTGAAAAACCCCCACTCTTAGTCCCACACCTGTTTTGGGTACGAAGGTGAAGCTGGGGATGAGCCTAATTTGGTTATTTTTGAAGATAAACCTATCGACAACCATATCAGTGTAAAGGTCTCGTCGAGAGCTCTCCATTGATATGGTTGTTCCTAGGTTTAACTTAAAAAATAACCAAATGACGCTCTTATTTTACCTTCATACCTAAAATAGGTGTTAGTATTAGTTATGAAGATAACTTACATACAAGCGCAGGAATACTCACCTTAAGGGTGGGACTGTTGATCCACTTATGTACATTCGAGTAACCGTGAGGTTAAATTAGGTCAGAACAAGGGATAGAAAGTGCTACCAATAAAACTTATGTATTTAGATTGGGTGACACCGAGGAAAAGGCCATACCATAAGATGCCATCGGCGTCGTGCATATCAAACTACAGGGTAGATATGGTACGGCTTTCCAACGTGTTTTGGCTTGCAGGTATTGACTGTATGACCTATTCCGGAACTAGTTAAAGAGGCAGAGAAACGTCACTATCACTCATGCGAAGTGAATAAATATATTGTCGATGAATACGATCGTATCTCAAAATCACTTCTGCAAAACAATGTTGTGTCTCTCCTGCTATTGGGTGGTATGACGTCTGCTAGCGCTGCTAATAGCTAGTCTTTATCTCGGTAAAAAACAAGAGACGTAAACGTTAGCAATTTTTTACTGGGAAATTCCCTTCATCCCTATTGTAAACCGCAAGCACCGTACGTGGACAATGTATTCACTGCCGGAATAGCTGCGAAATTACTTTTATTTCCGATTTTCTTCACCGGCGACATGATTGTGTATAAATGGCTGGCAATACTCATATTTGTTCCAGGAATACCCCAATACGTTCATTTCGCGAAAATGACATCTTATTACGGTGGAGTAAAAATGACAACCTTTGTGGTCTAGTCAATTTCAAGTACTCTTAACTGTAAATAATGTGGTATTGTGAAGACCCCCATTATTAATATCTCAAGGGGAAAATTATCGCACTTAGGTGCAGAGATTAAATCAGCGTACCGTAGTCAATGAATCAGCATAATGAACTGCGAATGGTTCAATCGGCGCGTATTTCATAAAACCGACTTCATTCATTCGATATTTTGGTTTCTCTTAATATAGTAAAACCAGGTGAGTATAAACTCACCTGGTAAAACATATTTAATTAGGAGAAAGAACTAAGAAATGAACTATATCATGGTTCACCAAACTTCATTACTATCTACTCTACTATATATTCTTACTATATATTCTTCCTTTCTTTGGTGAAGAATATAGAGTAAGTCTACTACTCACTATATATTCGTCTCCAAACTTCATCAAAATCAAGATTTTCAAAAAAAAGGAAAAAGTAAAGAAATGAACATCCGGCTCACAAATTTTAAGTAGGCCTCGCTACTTGATTATATTTTTTTCTCATTCATTAAATTGCGTCCGAATCTGAGATGGGAATTTTCGCTTTGCTCAGTACTGTAAGTACAGCAAACCTCGTTTCATCACCAACTTCTCCAGTTTATAAAATTTTTCACGTATTAGCGTCAAAAAGCAAAATTGAGGCAGCGTGTGTGGACACCAACGTTCTCTGTTATAAAAACAACCCTACCTTAACATCTCCAAACGTAGTCAAACTAAACTAACCAAATAATCCTTCCTTAACGAGGCCTAACTTCATATTTCCTCGGTTGACAAGTTGTTCGTACGAGATCCTCTTTCTCTCTCATGAGTCAGTCGTTTTATGATTAAGTGTTTGTCAACAATGATTGACTAATGTTCAATTTTAGTCATTTCCTACATTTGCAGTGGCCATTGTCGTCAATAAATGTAGTAATCTTTTACTTGAATTGACCTTGTAATGTCGAAACGTCAGCCCTTTAGGTCTTAGGTAACTTCCGAATTGCAAGTGCTCCTGCCCCATACTCTCAAATTTTAAACGTTGTTACTACCTTGTGCGTTGTCTTTCGTTTCAACCCTACATTCCTCGATGAGAACGATACACAACCGCGAAGATAAGAAGTTGGGTGCTCACTGCACGGAAAAAAAATGGTTTTGTTACGGCAACAAAATTAGGGACAACAAATAAAATTTTTGTTGCTGCAACCAAAAAATTTTCCGCAGGAACCAAACGTTTGGTTAATACAACCAAACGTTTTGTTGTAACAAAATATTTTGTTATCCCTATTTTGACAAATGATTTTGTTGGTACAACAAAACCTTTTTTCCCGTGTGTCTCACTTCGGTGCGTCCCTCCATTCGGCACTGTGCTTAGTGATCAGGTACGCTTATGTGCCCTATATCTCGCTCCGGTCACTTTAGGTACACGGAGAAAATGATTTTGTCGCTTCAACAAAACGTTTTGCTAGCCTTAGCAAACCAGAATTGTTGTCGTGACAATGTCAATTGTTACAATAACAAAATGGATTGTTACCATCACAATTACAGTTGTCGCCGTAATAAGTGACATTGTCATCACAGCAATTCTGGTTTATTGAGCTATATTAGCAACTCGTTTTGTGGAGGCAACACAGTCTCTCCGTGTACAAAAGTATAGCTCAGGAAATAAGAAAGACCTTTAAAATGTAGAGAATGTTATTTTTAGGAAAACACGGGCCGTCTCCAGGCAGATCAAGGCCTGTTCATATTGTCCCAATCAGGTCAGATTTTAGTCGTAAATGAAACCGCAATTAGGTTAGAACGTCACGCTATCAACATGTTTACAGGCACCGCTACGCAGTCGCTACCCCGGCATCTTGGGCGACGAAGCATCTCTGTAGCTGCCCACATTGCGCTGAAATACATTGGTTTAATCTGCTAATGAGATGGCTGTTTCGCGGGAATCCCAGAGACCGTCTTTTGACCCTTTCTTCGCAGTGGACTGAATGACGTCAAACCTCTCCCAATTTGACGTCAAATCCCAGATTTTGGTATGAAAATAAAGCTAAGGAGGCGGTTTTTATGGAGGTACTGATTTTCATTAATACGAGTACATCAACCTCTATAAATCATGGCTTTCTAGGGCACCTGTTCCGCACGGGAAAAAATGGTTTTGTTACAGCAGCAAAATTAGGGACAACAAATAAAATTTTTGTTGCTGCAACCAAAAATTTTGCTGCAGGAACCAAACGTTTTGTTGACAGAACTAAATATTCTGTTGTTGTAACAAAATGTTTTTGTTATCCCTATTTTAACAAATGATTTTGTTAGTATAACCTTTTTTCTCGTGCGTGTTTTTCTCTAACTTACAAAGCTATGTGGTTTAGGAATTGTGCAGAGGTTCGAGTTGGTTTCCGTGCGTTCAAGTCGTCTTTGTATTAGTATAGATGTTTTCAAAACAATGAAAAATTGAAAAAGAAAATTATTGGGTTTAATGAACGCCCGCTCCCTTAGCCATGCTGGCCGGTGATAGTTTGGGAAACCGTACGACGCGTACGTGTAAACAAGGGAAGACCTCTAAACTCACGTTTAGTGGGGAGGTTAGGATAGACTAGGTTTTATTAAGGATGTTTTCCGGCGATTTCGATGAAATTCTCTAAATAATGTAATAATGCTCGATGGTTAAGTATGTCCTTATCAAATGCACTTTAAAATGTGCACGCCAAATTAAAAAAAAAAATTAAAAAATCTTCATGACGGAGTGAAAAATCTCGTTTCCGAAACAACAGTCGGTAACTCCTGGTCCTAAAATACAAAACAGGTTGTGAACCAAATTTTATTTCTGACGTGAGACCTGTATTTTAATTGAGATGGCATGCCGAATAACGCTACTGTCTCAGAACCTGTGGATGTCACTGACTCCTCAATGTGAACCTCTTTGGAATCGGTAGTTGCAAGTTTTGCTAGGAATTTTTCGGCTCGAATTAAGAGAATGGCCCATTAAATAGGCTAACATGAGATATGAACTTAAATTTCTAATTTGATTATCAAAGAATCTTGAATTTGGACTCAACCTAAATGAACATCTAACATATAAGGGGGGGAAAAAAAGAAACGCGAAGTCAAACAAAAAACTTTTCTTTTAGTCTCTTAAAGATCCGCGGGGCACTAAAGCGAGTATTTCTTCTTTTTTGGGATTATGCTTCTGTGGTTTGTGGTATGAACAGCATTTTTGTATTTTGACGCTTATCCTGGAATGGAGGAAGCAGAAGATATTTCTGCAAGTGTGTGCTCACGATTCGCGTTTATTTGGCTAAAATTGCATGATTGTTTATTAGCATTATTGCGGAAGAAGTTGTGTTGGTAACACATTCTTGATTCTTTGCATAAAGACTCGACTCTTTTCGCCGCGGTTCCGGTGTGATGCACAGTAATGAGGAAACTAGATTTTCAGCCTAAAAGTTGCCGTCCAAGTAGAATTAGGTTAAAATGTTTTAAGTTGAATTAATAATTTTTAAAATATTTCAGACCTATTTTTCAATACGAGGTTGGCTCCTTCATGACTGCAGAATATTGCCGCTGAAGATAATCATAAGTCGTTTGGACTTCAGCGTGTTTTTCGTTCTGGCAAAGTTGTTATACAGTATTTATTTTTAATTTTGATCTCCTACTTTGCGAATACTGGTATAGCTTTTAAATTTGGAAAATTGGTTTCAAAATTAACAGCGAAACCCTTTTAAGATACAATTCATGGGACAAGCTTTTTCGTATCTTCTGCAGGTTCGTATCACGACAATGCGAATATCAAATCAAAAACCATCATGAGCTGCAAAGAAAGAAACCAAAGAATCAAGATTTCTTTCCTAAAAGAACGCACACGGAAAAAAAAGAAGTTAGCGGTGGCAGCTAACGCGTAAATTGATACAGCAGGTGCTACCAATTTTAGCAGCCGTCGCTAACTTTTTAGCAGTTATTGCGAACGTTAGCTGTAGCTACTAATAACTTCGCAAGGGCTACAAATTGAGCAAATTTGTCTGTTTAGCACTCATTGCTAACATTTTAGCAGTTACAGCTAACGTTTGCAGTGACTTTTAAAAAGTTAGCAATTACCGGTAACTTTTTAGCGGTCACTGCGAACGTTAGCTGTAGCCACTAATAAGTTAGCAAGGGCCACAAATTGAGCAAATTTGTCTGTTTAGCACCCATTGCTAACATTTTAGCAGTTACAGCTAACGTTAGCAGTGACTTCTAAAGAGTTAGCAATGACCGTTGAAATTATTTGTTTCTGTTCTATGAAATAACGCCTTAGCTGCCATGGCTAACTGTTTTTCCCGTGTATACGCTCTGTAATTTTTATAACTGTTTTTGCGTCTCTATTTACTCACCAACAGAGTAGCAAAACATGCGCTGAGCTCATTGTAAATAAAACAAGTTGCTCAGTAGAATACTACAAAGCATTGCAAGTAAACATCTCTATCAACTTTTTAGTCTCCGACTGATCAGTCTTAACCCAGATGGCGATTCTTCGTACCATCTGCTTGTCTGTATAAGGCAAGCGTTTAGTTGATTTAGCAACTGATATTTACTGGTGGCCCATTATTCGTTAGTTATCTACCTCTCAGTAGGCCTGAACGACGGCGCTTGAGGCCGCGTTAGTTCATATTAGCGCTTAAAATAGGTTCGTTGAGACACGAGTTTTTGATAAAAACGTGGACACAGGGAAAAAATAGCAGTGGTAGCTACCTCGTTCATTGATACAGCAGGTACAGTTAATTTTAGCGAACTTTTTACCAGTCATTGCTGACTTTAGATGTAACTGCTAAAATGTTGGCAATGCCTGCGAAAATTTAGTGGCGGCTGCTAAAATTAATATTACCTGCCCTATCAGCTAAAGCGATGGCTGCCATTGCTACTTCTGTCTTTTTTTTGTGTATCGTTTTTATATGTTAAGCTAAGGTAGGCACGTAAACCAACGTTACAGGTTAGGTTTAATGAACTCCAGTTTATTCTGAAGCGAGATACCATAAGCTTGATGAACCACCGCACGGTAGTTTACAGTAGATAGGGCTATGAGAGAGCTTGCGCAGCACTTAACCTAACTTAGCTTAGGTTTATTTTTCAACCTAACCTATAAATAAACCTATAGGCTTCCTGTAAGTTAGGTTGGGTTTCAAAATAAACCTAGGCTAAGTTAAGTTAGGTTTCGAAATAAACCTAGGCTAAGTTAGGTTAGGTTTCAAAATAAACCTAGGCTAAGTTAGGTTAGGTTGAAAAATAAACCTCGTCTAAGTTCGGTTAGGTGCTGCGTAAGCTCTCTCATAGCCCTAGCTACTGTTAACCTTTGAGGGAAAATCCAGAAAAAATGATATTCTGAATCCTAAACTATGCAGTGACTTTTTCAGTGCAAACCGACATATTTGTGCGTCAGCTGCCCGTACTGACGTTGTGTCAACATTACACTCATGCATTTGGAAAAAAACAGGAAAATAATTGTTATTTCTTGCGATGCAATTAATAATACCAACTGATCTGATGATCGTTAGCCGTAAGCATTGAACAAGGAAAGACGGTGTTTTCCTTTGTTTGCTGCAAACGACGCGGAGAGTGTCTAGATTACTTATGTGTCGAAGTGCGTCAATGAAGCTAAGATTCTTTTTTTCCTTTACTTCTTTTTGTCAAATTTTTATTTTGTTCCGGTCAGAAATCTGACTTGTATTGTACGTACCTATGTTCGATTTCTCATCCAATCAGCGGCCCACATTTTCACAAATGAGGTAACGGCGTTCACTCATGTAGTAAAAAGGTTCGTTTTGCTTGCCACCAAATTACAGTTGAAGGAATTTAAGGTTTATCTCAACTAAAATTAAACTACTTTTAGATCTTTTCAGAAGATCACATCTTATTAGGAAATATTAGATTTAGAATCGACTCTGTGTATTTAGAAATTGCATTTTTCGCTATTTGTGTTCTAGCTTCACGGAATAAAAGGTTTTATTATACCAACAAAATCATTTGTTAAAATAAGGATAGCAAAAATATTTTGTTACAACAGCAAAATGTTTAGCTCTATCAACAAAACGTTTGGTTGCTGCAGCAAAATTTTTGGTTGCAGCAACAAAAAATGTATTTGTTGTCCCTAATTTTGTTGCCGTAACAAAACCATTTTGTTCCGTGTTTTATCGCGAAGCCGAGCGGAGCGATAGCGAAGAGCGGCGCTGGGCAACAGAACTAACTTAACCTAAACTAGGCACCTTTTTAACCCTCCTAATGTGATAGTTGAATCAGGATAGGACGTAAGTTTTACAAAGGTGATCTTTGAAACACATTCTGCTGTGGTGAGAGGCCGTCCATAAATTACGATTTTTTGGCAATTTACGATAATTTTTGACACTTAGGGACCCTCGAGTACGCATTTTTCTAATACAATACTGATTTATATAGACGGGTTTCGTCGATTCTTGTTCTTTGTAAGAGCAGAAAGTTGCCGATTTGTGCCTTTAGTTTTACGGATCAGAAGTGGTTCGCCGTTTTCCCCTTAATTATTACGATTTTTGTTTGCCAGCTGTTTATTGTGATGAGCAAAGGTGATTGACTTCGTGGCTGTTGTTTTACGTGGTGAGAAAAAAAAAAGACTAGTTTTGGGCTGACTTCTCCTAGAACTAAAATTTTTCTTTCTTCTTCTTCTTTCTATTTTTTTTAATGGGAAATTTTTTGAGATCTGGAGATTCGCGTCCAACGTGTGTGTCTATCACTTCTTCTTCTTCTTCTTTTTTTTCTGCTGTAAGCATGAGTTTTCTCTCACTAGTAGAAGTCGTCGAACAACTAAACAAGGTTGCTGACATTCATTTTTAATATCGGATATCAAAATATAATCAGCGAAAAATGGTCTACCGCAACCAGTTGTAATCCTTCTTCAAAATAAAATGAAGAGATCTTGTTTCCTCTCTCCTCTGCGTTCTACTGCCCCGACCACCTTGAGATCATCACCAGCTTTTCCTTTTTCAATTTTATTTATCTTTATTCTTCTTTCAGCTCTAAATTACGGCGGTGGCAAAAGCATTGTCGGATTTCTGATTTTTTTTGTTACTATGTTACTTTTTACCGTGAAAATCGAAAATGGGAAAGGACAGTTACGATCATGATTATGATGTATCGATGGTGTTGGTGACGCCGGCGATTGCGCCGTAGATGTACTATCAGTCTCAAAAGTAGTGATCGGTTCAATTTTTTCAAACCACCGCAACTTTGGAACGGAGAGAGCGAGATACATCAGATATGCACAGTGTAAAATCGCGAGATCTTTTTAAGAGATATATCAATTTGACCTGATCGTTTTTTTCGTAACTCTGACCGTTCCAAAGTTACCGAGGTTTGGAATCGAGCGATCAATGCTTTTGAGACTGCCAGTACAGCATATTCTCACAACCAGCACTGTAATTTTTTAAGGTAGCATTTTCAACCTTTTAGTTTAAATTTGGTGCTACCCTCCGTCGTCAAGCCGAGCGGAGCGATAGCGAAGCGAGGAACAAGGCACCTAACCTAACCTAACTTAACCTAGGGTTACCCAACTAAACGGTCGCCAAGCCTGATGCCGCTTACTTCTCGGCGCCCGCTCAGGGGCGCCGAGAAGTAAGCGGCATCAGGCTTG
>Ga0058701_10005009_pt1 | contig 10893 bp, 4 predicted proteins | sample AgamicOrMae_FD_97039 | JGI IMG/M metagenome (GOLD analysis project Ga0058701, IMG submission 97039) | Agave microbial communities from Guanajuato, Mexico - Or.Ma.e | ecosystem: Host-associated > Plants > Phyllosphere > Phylloplane/Leaf | place: Guanajuato, Mexico | collected 2012-06-04 | reverse complement strand
GTCGTTGCTGCTTCGATAGCACCAAAGGAAGGTGATGGCGCCCTGTGGGTTCTCAGCCTGGAACATGAAAATATACTTTTAGTTTTAATTTTCTGGCTTCTGTCAGCTTGGCGACGCCAGAACACGATGTAAAAAATGCAACCTTTAATTTACAGTGTACAGTTCGTCTTTAACTAAGACTCCTCTTTTGACTACAAAAAGTGTCTCAGGACAATTGTTACTCGTTCCAGATCCAGGCCTCTTTTGTCTTTGTATTCCGTTCATCAAACAACTATAATTATCCCAGAGCTCGTTGAGGCTGCCCTGTTTTTCTAACCCCGTTCCAGCTAATGTGACTTCGGTAAATGCCACTCAGCAAACGATCTCTTAAACAGCTTCTTCGAGAAGGGAAGACTTATCTCAAAGTTGTCGGAAGGGGCGCATCAGTCTGTTACGAGAACAAGTTTATCTCGCGAAGTAACTGCACTTTCAACAAACTTGAAAGCGCCGTTTCCCGGGCCGGGCCCCTTTGGACCATCCGAATTACATCACAGTTAACACTGCAGTAAATCCAAGTTTTGCAGTCGCATTAATTGCCCTAATTGTTACGTCTTCCGAGATTTCATTTTAGCAGTCTCCTAAAGTTGGGTAATCCTATTTACCCTTTAATTGCTTTACCTGTTAATTAAAGAACTCTTATCATTTCTTTGTTGAACGCATTTCGGCAATTTAATTGATTTGCCCAAAGAAAATGCCAACCTTTTTTTGTTATATATTAAAAGTGCTGGGGAATTTTTCAGCTTAAATTCTTGTTGAGTGTGTTTTTGAACGTACTGAATTCTTATTATAAGGAAAGTATTGGTATTTTTTTAGCAAAGTACCTGAAGAAGCTGAGGGTTTCGTCAATGTGCAAATATTTGCAAAGGTTCAGAGAACAGCCTATTGCGATAAAATAGAACTCTGATATGCCATTAAAATGTGTTTGCAGAAGCCAGTTGACTGACAGGATCTTAGGCAACCCACTTCACAGCGACGTGATGTGTGCTGCCTATCAAGGCTCACTCTAATGTTACCGCCATCGGTCTCATTGTGTTCGAGGAATGCTTGGAAAGATTTTATTTGCTGAATTCGGCAAAATTTAAAGCTTGAAAATTAGGCTCATGGCTATCATTAACTGATTCAATTCCGCGCTGAATCAGTGTCAAGATTGTTGTTTTATTCCGCCGCTTTGTATTTTACTTCGTTTTAGGAAGTCTTTGGAGCCGAGGAATGCACGTACCTGTTCTTACCCAACCTAACCAAACCTAGCCCAACGTAACCTACATTAATCTGGCAGGTCCTAACCAAATCTAACGTAATCCTAGCTAAACCCAATCTAATCAAACTTATGCTAGCAAAATTTAGTCCAATAAACTAACCTTCAAACAAACTTATATTTTGCTCGAAAAGCTTATCTGATCAATATTCTTTTCTACACTAACACGAACATTTTTCTCGTGTGTTTTTTGTTCTGTCCAACAATGTAAATATCTTTTCGTGGCGAATGAAATGCTTTGAAGACTGAGAATAATTCTTGAGCTCTTAGACTGACAGTTTGCTAAGCAAACTATCTCCTTGATTGAACTTTTCCGAGCGTTTTACGAAACTTTACCAGGTCTGCTGATTTTTTGCTCCGCTTGTCAGTCATGATGACGAGCCCGTCAGAATCCAGTCGCCGGAGGAGAAGGTGGCGCGAAGATACATTTCCGTCCCTGAAAAATACATCAATCAGTTTTCGTTCCTAAACTGAAACCTAAGGTTGCTTATGACTTTTACTGGAACCCTTAAAATATATTTTGTTTTTCAAGATAAATATCTTTCACAAATGTATGATGTACTGAGCTCGCATGAGTATACATTTCCTTGATTTGGACTTCTTTTCTGCTCTAAAAACAAATTTTAAAGAAAGAAAAAAAGAAGAAGAAGAAAAAAGAAAGAAAAAAAAGAAAAAGAAAAATACAGATATACATTGAAATTTTTAAAATAAATTTTCGGTTCAATAAGCCTTCACGAAATGTTTGCTTACATTTATTTCTGAAATTCAAACTAAGGGCCGCTTTAGGAGCAGTCATCTGCTCACTTTCAAGAATACTGTCCCTTTGTCTAATTAGAGGATTTTCACTGTGAATCTTTATGTAATGAATCCTTTTGATACTTTGGTCCCTCTCATAAAGAGTGTAATTCATTCATTTTGAAAATCTTTTTTAGTGTGATACTCTGTCTCATTCCTTTTTTGTTAGAGCTCTATGTGCCAGACAAGGACGAATACACTCGCGAGGACTGTTTTCGAACTTAGTCAGACCTACTTTGTGGCCGTTGCAAAACACAGGGAGTCCGGCTGGAGTAAATCAGGTGAGCTGTGGGCCTCTTTCCTCCAGCGCTGGAAAAGGTCTAAGGGGTCCTTCTGGGCAGCCTCATCAACAGCGATAAAATCCAAGTCGTATGATACCTGCGCAAGAAACATATCTTGAAAACCTTGCTACGTGGTTTGAAGGTTTAGGATCTTTAATCTTCAACGCAACGTTAAATGAAAACGTCTTGTTTTCTCTTTGCAGTTCGGTACTCAACGCCTATTTTACGGGTATCGATCAAAAAAAATAAATCACGTTTAAAATAAACAACGCGTAAAATTATTTTCGTGTTGCTATTATGAATCTGCCAAAGTCTCTCTACAAAATCTCTTCCCTTATATTTTCGTTCAAATTACTTGAAAAGATCTGGATGAGATGAGTTGACGTGTCTAAAACCGATTCCAATGAAGGCATCTCCGATATGACAAAAGTACTTCCTTTTGGACAAGGTTAAACAGGCATAACGTATGTTTTTGTTCGCAAGGTAAATCTATCAACAGCCATATCAATTGAAAGCTCTCACCGAGACTGTTCTTTTCATGTGCTTGTAAACGAATCTATCTTCAAAAATATGACTTATATCCGTCTTAACCAGAACAGGTACCACGGCGACTTAAAACAGACACTTCGTTCTACTAATTATTGATTCTTCGAATAGCTGAAACATATCATGACGTTATTTCCTTCCCTTTTTGACGCGTTCTAGTTAAATCTCCTTTTTCCTTCTTCCGAGTTAATCTCGACACCATTGAGACGTTGTTAAGCAGATGAGATATTTGAGCCGTGGCCGCGGGGCGGTGGTAGCGGTGGTAGCGGTGGTGATGTGGAGCTAGCTATGGCCCTGGCCGCACCAACTGGGCTCTAATGGGCTTCGCCAGCTTATCCGAAACCTTTTAAGGCACCTCTCCACATCCACCTTATTCTGTTTCCTTCGCGAAGCTACATTTTCTTACACGGAAAAAATAGCAGTGACAGCTAACGCGTTGATTGATATAGCACGTGCTATTAATTTTGAGCACCCGTTGCTAACTTTTCAGCAGCCATTGCTAACATTAGCTGTAGCTACTAATAAGTTAGCAAGGCCTACAAATTGAGCAAATTTCTCTGTTTAGCAGCCAGCAGCTCCGTACAGTATAACGTTAGCAATGACTGCTGAAAAGTTAGCAATGTCTGCTGAAATTATTTGTACGTGCCATATCATTTAACGCGTTAGCTGCCTCTGATTTTTTTTCCGTGATGCGAAAAAAAGCTTTTGAAATTCCTTAAAGCAAAACTCTAAAAAAGTGTCCTCCCAGTAAAAATGAATAACCCGGTTTCAGGTACTCTATTACCTGAGTTAGGTATGAAGGTAAAACAAGGGAAGAGCGCAATTTGGTTAATTTTGATTTTTTGATGATTCTTTTAATAACAGAATATCAGTTGAAAGCGATCGACGAGATCTTTTTATTGATAATTGTTGATGGGTTTATTTTTAAAAATAACTAACTGACGCTCCTCCCCAGTTCTACCTTCATACCCAAAACAGGTATGAAACTGTCTAAAACTGGGGGTAGCTTTAACTAAGCTGCTATGAAAGATAGCATGAGTATTCAGGCTGGTTTTAAAGATGTAAAGATCCGATGTGACCTGACCTAAAAAGTCTTCACCACGCAGCCTGCCAACTTTCGCATAGGCAACCATGCACACTCGCGTGCACTGCGTGATGTGTTCTTTGTCGTCAGCACGCAGGCTGAAAAGTCGTGCGATCCTAAGGGCGCAAATGACGTGGAAATATTCGTGCTTTTACTTTTTCACTTTGTTCTTTAGTGAGGTCAATACATTCTCTGTTAATAAGCGAACGTTTATTCCGTGCTGTCCGTCGCAATTATGCAATAAATAAAAAGAGTTTGTTGATGGAGCGAGATAAGAGGGGTGAAAGAGACCGCCACCAAGGGTGAATGGACGGCGGAGAGTAGCGACAACGGAGTCAGAGTACCTTTGCAGATACTCTTTTGCGGTTTGCCGTGCGGACATTATTACATAAACTAGAGGACCCCCCACATGGTAATTTTTCACTCCTGGAGTTTCTTTCCACAGGACATCCAAACTCAGCCCCTACATTACGATGGTTAGCGAACTATTATTGCGCAGGCTAAGTGACATCAAACTTTAGTAGGTTGGCTGCCTTGTGCCTCGCTTCGCTAACGCTCCACTCAAAATGCCCGTATTTCGCTGTATCACCGCTCGCCTCTGCAGCCTAGAAACAGGCTAAGTGATCATTAGTTTAGGTTAACTTAACCTTGGTTAGGTAATGTTCCTTCTGCCTTCCGCTCATTGCCAGTCCGGCGTCGAGATGCGGAACTCAAGATGTTTAAAATTTGCGACCTTTCAAATATAAAGTAAAATCGGTTTTTTGATAAACTGCTAAAATTGGTCGGCCGGAAAAATCAGGGAAAACCGAAAAGAGCACGAGGAAAATCAGGTGTCATGGAATTGGAAATGTTGCAAGCCTGAAGCTTGCATAACCCTCTGAAAGCCTAAAATTGGAGACTTATCTTCGATATCGGTACTCTATTTGTACACGGTAATGCAAATATTTTTTCTTGTCGCCGTATCAGTGTTTCAAGTAATTCGACCACTTCCTCAAAACTACTGTACATAGACACGAAAAAAGCCTAAGGTTATGTCACCATGTGTAACAGGCTTTACCTAAATTATCCCCACGGGCTTCACGACTCAATGCAAATAGTTCGTCTAAGACTTAAATCTCCAACTTATTTGTGCATTTAGAGTAAAAGCATTGTCACCTTCGCCTGAAGCGAGAACACCATAATTTCCAAAGTATCATTTTACAAAATTTAAGCTAAAAACTTGGCTTTTTGAAACATATACTTTTTAAACGCTGGAAATTTCTACCAAAATAAAATACGAATAACAAGTGCGGCCCAGTTTTCACATAAAGCGGGAATTTCGATCAATGGGAAATAACGCCTGCAAGATTTTAAGCAAGAAGTTTTGTTTTAGATAGGAGCTTCTCTGACATGGACACAAATCGGTCAAAACAACAAAAATGTGTGTGTAATATGCAATTTTTCACTTTAATCAGGTTGCAGTTTTTAGAGTAGCGGTATTCTTTGTTGCTGTCAATATTGGACGTCATTATAAATTTTTCGTAAAATCCTTCCTGGATTCAATTTGGTTAAGTGGATCGTCTGGCACACTGCCGGCTTTCCTTTCTATAAACCCTGTAATCCCTGTCTGGTTCTCAGCACCAACATGTGACAGACAATATTTGGAACTATGACGCAATTACAGATGGAAATTATAAATTTGTTGATGAAAGACTGCGGCTAGGGAGAGAGGGGACGAGTTGCGGGTCTCGAAAATTTCGTTACTAGGCACAATTCTTCTCCAGCTTAGAAAGCAACGCGTGCAAATGATGCACAGAAGAGTAAAATCGTTGTCAAAAAATTGATGACTCGGTAGACACCGGAATATCGCTGTTTCAATGAATATACCATAAAATGGTTTTCTTTAAATGTCACTGCACTACGATTTTACCTCCTTAAGGTTTGTCCAGCTACCTTAAATAACAGCGTTAGTTGACCTTCTTTTTCTATTCTGAGGTCTTTAAAATACCCCAAAAATGACATTAAACTGCTCTTGTTTTCGCCTGCATAAGCTTGTTTGATTCTGGTGATATTAGACCTTTGTGAAAGGTAGCGTCTTAATAAGGTAGGCTAAAATGAACTACGATATTGTATAGCATGGCTTATTCATGCTGGGACTTTTTAGAACAAACTCACGATATGTTATTTTTGAGAGAGACTAGCTTTAGCTAGTTCACTCTTCAAGCTGAGGTAAGCTAGTGTATTTTAGAGCTAGAATTACATAAGCCTGTTGTTATTTCAACATATACGTTTGTAGCCTGTAAGGGAACAAATCGCAATTGTCAGTGTCACTGTGAAAAAATCATTTTTTTTTTTTTTGCGTGAAAAGTCAGAAACATTGATTTTTATGGTTCGGGGCATTTTGCCGGAAGTGTACGTTATGTGCGCCTGGAATTTGTTTCTCACGCTTTTTTTGACAGAGTACCGCTGTAGGGATCTGTAGGGATTAGTTAAGGGCTACTATGGGCAATGGGGAAGGGGGCAGGGTGCGTAGCGGATAAATTACATAACTAGCCAACGGCCTTTCAGATTGGAATGAAAATTATGTCACTGGCCTCCTGTAGTGAATGTCAAGGGATATCACATGTCAACCACCGACCTTCATGAGAAATTCGCTACTTCAACAATTACAATTTATTTCACCCGTAAAACTGAGAGAATCAGCTCTCTATGTTTCTTAGCGTTTTCCTATCCAAAATTACTTATTTTACATTATAGGAAGCTCTTGTCTTGCATAAAAAATGTTAGTATTTTGTAAGTATTTATAGAAGATTTGTGGTGTTTTTCTGTTTTGAAAATAATTGACATATTATTAAGGATGTAAAATTTCAGGAACCCATTTTTTTTTCTCTTAAGCGCATGTTTGTCTTAATTTGAACCAAAAAAATGTAAAATTGCGTTCTTTAACTAAAAAAACTTCCTTTTCCTTGAGGAATCGTATGTGATTTTTAAATTATTTTTTTTACAGTGGAATCCTATAGATTTCCGTTTAGACGTACTTTTAGCTTAAATTTTCAATGAAGTTTCCTAGTACAGTACAGGGAATTTAGTATTCACATGCATGTAGTGTGAATATGCGTTACTTCCGCAAGGCCTTTTACAACATACAAAAAAAAAAGAAAAGGTAGGGCGATTGATTTTCCGGCTCATAAGTTTGGACACAAATGATTTTTTTTCCTTCCTACAATGTAAGACGGAGCTTCACAAAATTTCGGCTATATTTCTTTTTTTAAATTTCATTCCTTTTTTTTCATTTTATTTGTGTTTTTCTCTCGTCACTTTGCATATTCACGTCACATGCTTCAAATGTAATTTGAGGAGCATTCTCTATAAGGCAGCAAGTGAACTTGCCCGTGTTCCGGAAATTACCTTCGATGAAAAACGCTTCATACTTTTTGAATTTCACCCGGTTAAGCCTTCATTTTAAGGGGAAATTTCCTGGTCTTTTAAATTGAAGAAAGGGCGCGGAAGAAAAAAGGTGTCCGGCAACCCTTGAATCCTTGAAAATCTGGAAGGGAATAAATGAGAATTGCCCTTGAAAACTCCTTGACAAAGCCTTGAATGGGCTAAAGTAGCTCTGAAAACTCGACCAAGGTGTTTTTTTATCATTACGCCGCACTACTCCAAAAATCCGATGTAATCACTTTTTCAAAGAGAAGAAAACATCATTGTGAAAGGGGCAAAATTACCCAAGAAAATCCTAAGAAAAAATCCTTGCATTTTAAAAACCGACAACACCCTGAATGAAGCTCTCCGCGTTCACTGTGGAGGCGGCGAAAGTCGCCGCAATGTCTCAACTTACCATCTTGAGGTAGTTGCTGACCGCTCACAATCCGATAAGACAGGAGAACACAATGAATATGTACTCGACGCCTTCGCAAGATAGTGTAGTGAAGTAAATAGTTCGGTTTGGAACTGGCGGTTCACCACTACAATCCGGCGTTACGTCACTACGACCTGTTAAGAAGTGGCGCCATCTCGCGCCTGGAGATACTCTTCACGGCGCAATTAGCGGCGATACTCTCGATGGAGCACAGTGCAACAATACCAGGAGCTCGGAGTAGGGACGCAAGGACTAGGAGCAAGGACCCCAACCCCTACTGTACTGTACAGTAGGCTGTATGTTATCCTGGACTGGAGCGTTGACTTTTCAATGGTTCTCACCGGCGCCACTTGCGGTCGTTGTAAACATTGTTTTTCGCTTTATTTTTGCTCGACTTCGAACAAATTTACGGTCGTAATTGGCAACTGTTTCGAGAAAATGCCACCAACAATTTCTGAATACCAGTTAAGTTTTTAAGCGTATTTTTTAATTTATGTAACGCACATTATTATCAAACTCGTGGTTTTATTATTTCCACCGTGCTATTAGATCTTTGTCTTGTTCGAGACAAACCGCAAGCGCTAGACATAATAAAAAAATTAAAATATTCGAAAATGCGGGTAAAGATATGTCGCATTGGGGTCAGCATTTAAAAATACATAATTAATCTAGTTACAGAAATCGGCACCCCATAAACATTAAAAAATAACACAAGAAAAGGCAATTTTTTTTTTAGTAGGTTAGTCTGTGAGATTGTCAGGTGAAGTGGGTGTTCAAGGTGAGTGCGGTCGAAAATGCTCCAATTTAATGATATTGAATCGAGGTTAAAAAACCCCGGGGGAAAAGGGGGGGGGGGGCACAGCGGGGTCCTGAGTGTGCGATGATCCCGGTAGGCCCGTGGCCACGACCACCGAGGAGTGCAATGTACTCTTGCCCGCCGATAACATACTCCTACAGGTAAACCTTGCCTCACGTGCTAAGAAAACTCGAAAGATTTGTTGTCAAAACCTATTTCGCAATATTAAAAGCTCGTTGACGGCGCCAAGTCCATATTACAGCGCGACCATACGAGGCAGTACCGGTAAAGGAAGTGTGCCTAGTGTGCTTAACCTCGGCTTTTAAATACGTTTTTTTGTTGCTTATCTCCGCTAACACCGTAGGTACTCTCTGTGAAGGTGAAGGTGTAAACCAGGTGCAGTGTGAGTGACCACGAGAGTCGAGGGGCTACAACAGGGTAGAAACGGAACGGCAGGAAGGGGTATATCAGGGGTATATGCTTACAACACTGCCGAGACCGCCGAGCGTCAGACAGACACGCTTTGTACTTTGATAACGAGAAAGAAAAAAAGTGTTGGGGTAGCGACAGAGACGGATATACCACAGGTGTACTTTTTTTGCGTCTGTGATCTTCAAGTTTGTTTGTATAATGTAATGCAACCACTGCACCCTAATCAATGTGCAAGGCAGTTTTCTACAGGTGAGGAAAAAGAACTTTCAATCGTAGTTAAATCCTAACCTCTCTGTCAATGTACACAATCTTGGCCGTCTTTTTGTAACCGTTCTTGCGTTGCTGCCTGACACTGTACGATTTTTCGTAACTTTAAGTTTATAGACCAAATTGAGTCTCAATCCTCTTTCCCGGGAAGAGATTCGTGTGTCTGTAGTTTGATACGCCATTTGTTAAGGTTATATTTTGATTCGTACCTCCGCCATTCTGTTGTGAACAGCTGTTTTGGCCTGTTTTGTGTCCTTTGAACAGTCATCTTGTCGCCTTTTATTACTTGTAACAGTCAATTTGGACAACATTTTCGGGTAATTTTACTATTTGTTTACATTTGTTGAGTCTTGGAAGTGCACGAAGCGAAATTGTGAAATGGTAATTATCCTAATTTAGAGATTCTTTGTTCTCGTTTGTTTGTGTACACTACCGCACTTTTCTTTTTTGGTGAGGTTTTGGTGTTTCTTAAGCGAATCAACGTGTTGGCGGAAATTTATTTTTTACCGTAATATCTTTTTTTGCTTTTCTATTCAAACGAGTCACTCAAGAAACTTCACGACCTGTGTCGCGATATGATTTTCACCCAAAATGAGATTATTTGCATGTATGTAAACGTTATTAGTTTTCAAAAGCCGCCTGATAAAATGCAGAGTTTTATGTGTTACTAAAAAATATTATAATTGCCATAAGATCAGCACATCCAGTTTGCCTGTGGCCTCCCAGCCAAATTCCTATGAATTAAAACCATTTGAAACTGTTGGAACGTTTTTGCTTTTAAGTTTTAGTTAAATGATAGCCTGTAGACACAGCTTCAACGTAACATTTTGACTTTGTTATACTGTCTATGAGTGATGCTGCAGACGCCTTTGCAGTAGTAAAAACCCTATTGTTACTGCCACAGTTGGTTGATGTAGAGGAAATGAACTATCTAGAGTCATACTCAAAACCAATTCATTATTTCATGTTAGGAGTCGGTTCATTCATAATCAGTTATTGTATTTTGTATGAAAGAATGTCTGGAAGGCCAGGAGATCAGCTACAACATACCTTGTATTTTTTATTCAAGCTCATGTAACTATTTGATATAAAAATTCAAATGCAAACTTTTGACATATGCATATCCTTTATGGACTTTCTTCTTGTTGTACACTGCATACTTACATTTTCATTCTAATTTTGTGAGGGACCATAAGTTACTATTCACTCAAGAATTTAAAGCGTCACAATTACTACCCATTGCCAAGCAAATTCTTAAGTTTGTGACAATTAACTGTCTGTTGTTTATTTTGCAGGATGCTTGTGCGAGTGCAGGTGTGATGAGCTTTGACAGCTGGAAGTGAGACAGTGCAGTGTACGCTATGTGTGACGAGCCTCCGGTTACCTTAATAACTTCAATGAAAAGAAACACTTATGTAAGTTAATTTTGAAAACTTCCTGTTGTAGTTCAGTTGTCAACATACTAAGAATTAAAGAGACAAGGTGGACAAAAATGAGGAGAGAAAAAAAAAAGAGTGCTAAATGACATATTTAATTTAGCACACAGTACACAAAAGT
>Ga0058701_10005008_pt1 | contig 10894 bp, 6 predicted proteins | sample AgamicOrMae_FD_97039 | JGI IMG/M metagenome (GOLD analysis project Ga0058701, IMG submission 97039) | Agave microbial communities from Guanajuato, Mexico - Or.Ma.e | ecosystem: Host-associated > Plants > Phyllosphere > Phylloplane/Leaf | place: Guanajuato, Mexico | collected 2012-06-04 | reverse complement strand
GTGTAAGGATAGCGCTGTCACGAATGGAAAAGATGATTTCTTTGATGTCGTCAGAGTTGACAAATCTACTCCACTTTGAATAGGTCAGTGTCCATTGAATCCCGATTAAGAGCTTCGCTACTTTTTAGCTCAATTTAAATAAAATTATTCATCAAGGGCTCTACGACCATGAAAGCTTTACTTATCTCTCCACAACGACTTATACAGAAAAAGATTAAATGTTAACCTCTCCTCTTTGTTTCCAAGACCAAAGGTTATTAACATGCTTGTGTTTTGCTCTTAAAACAAAGCTTAGTCAATCGTGCAAGCGTGCGGTAAATATCGCAAAAAAACGCGCCTGGCAATTTTAGTTGTTTTGGTTTATTTTCAATGTGCAAAACTTGTTTCCAAGCTAGAAGCTGCCTATTAAAAGGAGTAAAGCGATTTGTCAAATCAGTTTGTCATGAGTCTAAAGCAATTCTTAGGAAAGCCTTAAAAATTATCTGCACTTCTTGACTACGAGTAGTGATCAAAATGATTATTCACAGCTTTTACAAAATGCGGTTGGGAGTCATTTTTCAGATTGTTTACAGTTTCAGGAGAACTGCAGGTTAGACAACATGAAGGTATACGAAGTACGATCGCTGTTGTAAGGAACAGCGATAATTTCTCTGTCTGACAAGAGCATATTAAATTAAACGCGGTAAAACTGCGAATAACTTTTTGGTCCCAATTTTCAAAAGCAGCGAATTATCTTTAATTTGTAACTCGCAGCTCTGGACTGTAAATACTTCGGACTAGATTGAAATATTTAATTCATTCTACGTCGTCGCTTTCCTCAACACAATATGGAAGTTATGCGATGAAACACAACTTCGTAGCTATTCAAAATATTTGCACCATCAGAAATCAATGGAAGTCTATTTGGATGGCACAGAAGCTTAAAGAAAACGTCTCCACAAGTTGTGAACGTGCATATATGTATAATATGTGCAAAGCCAATATCAAAAATGCACTTTAAATGGTGTTTAAAACCGAAGCGTGACGGAGCGCTGTACATTTGAATGCTGGATACGTCCATACGATTCAAGGAGAAGTTTCAGAGCTTCCTGTGAAGGCCTTTTCTTTAAACATAATTACAGTATTTAAAAGGTTTCCCTGGTCTGTTTAACAGAAAAACCATTCAACCTAAGTTTACGCAACTGGTGTTTCAAGAACTAAATCCGATTTTTTTTCTTAAATCCTATATCAAAATTATTGTTGATAGGCTACATAAATGTTTCATAACCCTTCACATTCTTGCGCATGGCTGCCGTTGACACAGGTTTGCTGTGCATTTGCCCAAAAAATGTTTCAGTTTTTTTCTAAGTCTTTTCAGATCTTAAAAACGTTTTTGTGTTTTTTCTCCCAAAATTCAAAAAACGTTTGACTGGCTATTAAAAGTGCATAATCTAGAAATTACTCCAGCTTTGCTACACCAAGTTTTTCGTTACAACAAATAATTTTGCTCCCAGCCGTACGATACACCAAGATTAAATCGATCAAGGTTTCCAATACATCTCGTTTAAGATAACTAAATGGTATACCTTGTCTAGCCTTCAAATTATGACGAACAAGATGTTCTGATTTTTTTTCCCGGGTGTACCCCAAACCCAATGAGCCAGGTTTAAGATTCGAGTAGCAATACAGAGGCGCCTGAGCGTTTCAACAGAGGCCAAACGCACTACACAAAATAACTGCGGTTGCCTATCTTTTCGTACGCAAGGGCTCTTTCCACATAAAGTGGATTTTACTGTCATCAAAATCATTCCGTTTTCCTGGACCACGAGGAAACTTCTATTCCAGGAAAAGAAACTTGACATCCCAAGAGGTGCGTCCAAACACTTGTGCGGGTAAAAACGCAGCACTCACCTATGACCGGGACGGGTATACTAATAAACGAAGTTTCCCGCGTTATTTCCTCATCTTCGGATGCGGTTTGTCCCAATTGAGCTGCCGAGTTGTTCCGATCACCCAAAGCCATCACCTCTCCGTTGGAGCTGGCGTGCGCATGGCCATTCGACGTAGACGACGGTATTCCTGACGCTACTAAATGTTGTAGAATTTGCTTCTTCTCCGCGGCGTCAACTGCAGATCTCTGCCGAGTCGGCGTAGAATTGTTTCGTTTCTTTCGCGGCGAAGGAGTTCCTGCGAGCAAACATTATAAGCTATAGAGCAAGAAACGTATCTTTCCGAGGGGAGAATTTTTCTGACAAACTGTTCGAAGAGCCGTACGAAACAAGGCGATTAATTCTACTAAACAGTAGCCGGTTTCTTTCGCAAAAGATGTCCCTGTTTAGATAACGCTTGCTTTAACGATAAATTTGTGCTTTAAGCAATTTCGCCGATTCCTTTCAAGACATTACACTTGACACTGAGACACTTCTAATTAGATGACGATTAACTTCTTTCTTAAAAGAAACCGGTGAATCGAAAAACGGCGTTGGCTGCACAAAAGTAACTGGAAATTCTTCCAGGAAGCTAAACTAAAGATATTGTTGGATATATATTTACCAGAAAAGAGACTGCTTGTTTAACTGCACGAAACTCTCTTCGATATTTGTTAAGTGAAAACGATAAAAGATAAAAATAAAAATATACTTGATTGTAGATTAAATTAGATGCAAAATATTTGAACAAGATGCAATCATTAATAAAAAATACTGTAGTAGAAAAAATACGAAACAATAGGCAGGCAACAAAATCGCACTGGCGAGCAGTTGTTATGTCGACCGAGACAAATCGAGAGCTGGAATCCAAATTGAAAAAAAAAGCTGTTCTACTAAGCTTTCAAAACACCTGTTTAGCGCTATAAAGACTAATAAAACGACTACAGGACAAAGCCAGAACATTAGAGAAAGAGCTGATGAAAGCTGAAAAAAATCTACTAGGACTGCACAAAGAATAGCCATCTAAAAAACACTTATTAGTGTCTGATAGATGTCTGATTTCTTCGTGGTTTGGAATCAAATTCTACGGAGCAGATTCTTCCACAGTGCCTCAAAATTTCTGCCTCAGAAAATCAGCAATAAACTGAGCTCAGCCCGAAATTCATTTGAGCGCAATTGAGCGACCAATAGCAGCGTTGCTCACTTCTAAACAACGATTAACATTTAAAAAATGTACTTTACTCAATTCTCTAAAATCTCTCAAATCTCTCAGCTCCGGCGATAGCATGAAAGAACCTGAAACTGCAAACATCGCACAAAACTCATGAACTTTTAAATGTCCAAAGAATGCTTCCATAGTGTTTGTGAAGTTTACCGAGGCCGCATTACCTGCTTGGTCGCATATTCAAGTAAGGATCAACAAACTGTTGGAGAGGGAATACAAAATTTCGAAAACAACTACATATAAGACACCGATAGTGACGTCAATTCAAGCCCAAAGAGAGAATCAAAATAGAGATAAGTAGGACAGGGGCAGACGGAAGACCTCACATAAAGTCACTTGATATTTGTTGGCCTCTAGGAATATGCATCTCAAACGGTGTTCTACAAAGAGATGTAATTATTTCACATTGAGAAAAAAATGACTATTCGTTTGCCTACTTTTACATCATATCTTTAGAATATTTGAAACTTAAAGATTTCTTTTTTTTTAAACATACCTACAAACAAGGCAAAATTCAAAGTTTACTTATACACGATTATTTTCGAAATTTACGTAAACCAAATTCGTTTCTACAAAAAAAAGATAATCCCTGAAAAGTAGAGATATTTTAAATCTGATCAAATAAAAAGTAAAGGTGATTATTTGTGTCATGGGAAATCTAATCAGATCTGGGGAAGATATAGTTTCTATGAGAAATTAGATATACGGTATGTACAAAACATAAGTTAGACGTTTTTACACGAAATTTAACGACATTATCCCGCACACAAAGGAGATGTTTTAATTTTTATTACAATCATCTGCACATGAAACTTGGAAAGGTTGACAACTCTTATTTCTGGCAGAAATGCCTTATTTTCGACGAGTTATTAAAAAGAGTAAACTATCGGGCACGGTTACCTTAACGACTCTCTTTAAAGTATTTATCGATCTGGTCATGATTGCTATGCATTATTAGAACGAAATTTTTGCTTCACTTTCGCATTCATCTTGCTAATACAAGGATTTGTTTAACGGTTGTTCATAATACGAGCTGTCAACCATTCATATTCGTATTAACTCATACACGAAACGACAAGAAGAATCGAGGAAACTGTTTGACTCTGATAGCTGGGTAACAAAATAGTTAACCTCGATTCACGGTTCAGAGAACTGGGAACGCTAGCTGGACCAGATTCCGAATCCACAACTAACGCGTTCATAGTTATACGAAACTTCTCCGTTTGTTTGGATAAGATGAGGTCTTCATTTGTAGCAATAAAATTATGTTTACGTTTGGATACAGTCTGGATTGGTAAAGGTTGGTACGATTAGGTTAAAATCCGTGTTAGGCTATTTTATACGAACGTCTGGACATTCCTAGCTTGTAGAGAAAAAGAGTGTCCTTTCAGATTATGCAATTAAAACTGAACTCGTTTCCGCACTATACTGCTCAAAACTTGGGGAATCTCTTATTTAGAGATATGCACTACATCAAAGTAGGTTGTCATAGGGATGATTTAATTGCAGAATCTAAAAGAGTACGATTTTCCTACAAGATAGTATTTTCCAGAATTTCGTATGAGACTTATTCCCTCTACAAGAAAGAACAGGGCTCTAACAGCTCTGATTCACTTTCTTAAGGATATTCCATCGATGCCGAGAAGTAAATTTCACCTAAAATTAATTGTTTAATGTAATTCTAAAAAACATACACCTTTTAACATAGAACATAAATAGTTTCAATACAAATGTTCTATCATAGACAGAAAAAACGTCCCTCCCCCTGCAACCACCTGGACATCGGTGCGTTGCGTTTGCCTACATAAGCTCGGCATCAGCCAATCACCCCTTCAGGCTTTCAGGGAGGTGCCAGTCACCAGCCTGATGCCAATCTAAGGTAGGCAACCGTTACGCACTGATGTCTAGCTGGTTTCAGAGGTGGGGGGACGTTTTTTTCCGTCTGATAGTACCGCCCAATTTTTTTTTATTATCAGTTATTGATTTAACTGACAAATAAGTTGTAAGATCTCATCAAAATATGCGTTTTAGGCGTAGAATAAACAAATTAAAAAATCATGTAACTCCGCCATAAAAATGCGTATTTTAAACATATCTTCGGCTCAAGATACATAACGACGATGGAGTATCCTTAAATCAGCTTATCTTTGTTTAGGCTAGGTTTAAAGACGATCTCGTCAGCGACTTACAAAGCAATGGCTAAGATCCTATTTGACTAAACCAGAGTCAGACCGCTTCCTCTTCCCAGAAGCGCCTTCTACAAAGAAAAACGCTTCGCTTTCTAATCGTTGGGTATACAAATGTATCTATGTTCTGTTAGAGCCGTCTCGTCTGAAGGAATGAAGGATGCTTACTTCCAGGGGGCGCTCTAAGCAAATCGTCCAAGCTAAAAGTTCGAGCGGCAGGTTCAGGCGGCGTTGCCAAGCCTAGAAGGGACGGCTTGCGGATACCCAGGCGGCCGAGAAGGGACCTCGGGGGCGCGTCGCGGCCGGCCCCGCCCCCGCCGGAGGAGCCCCCGCCCCCGCCGCCGCTGCCCCCGGAGCCGGAGCTCGCCGTCACGCCGTCGCGCCCCGCGGACGCCAGCACCGCCGCGCCGCCGCTCATCGTCAGCTGGTCCCGCAGGGACGATCCTCGAGACGGATAAATACCTGAGAAAATCACACAAACTTGTAGAAACCACTGTTTATCACAATCCGCTACTTTCATTCGCTTAACCGCGCTCAACTATTGGTTAAGGTAACCTAACACTTGAGTGGCCCCATTTTTGATTTGCTAAGCTCGAGAAAAATAAAATAGCGAAGTAGCTAATCTTAAGTAGAGGCCTAGATATACTAGAGCGGACGCATTGGGCAGCCATTTTGTTTCTTACGGGACCGTCAAATGCGTTGTAGCTTCCGACGAAACTTCGGAAAAAGATAGCGGCATCCATGGTTTTGCATCCTCAATGCCTCCTGTATGGTACATCCAGGCCTCTAATCATAAGTTCTGATAGTATGCGAGTTAACCCACTACCGCTCAGTGATACCGTTCGTAGACAGAAAAAAATATTTAAGAGAATCTTTTTAGTTCAGTATTATCACAATTGAAAAAATATCACCCCTCTGGTAACCTGAAATTTAATTATTTAGGCATTTTCCAAAGCTTAAAATTGCGCATTTTAATGGAAAAAAAATCCTTTCAATTTCTCTCAAGCTAAATTTCCCTCCAAACACTTTAGGCTGTTACGGGTTAATCGAAAACCCAAAATCATCTCGCTCGAAATACTAAAAAATAGTTTGTTTTTTTTTGGGTTAAAAGGACATGATTTTGAAAAAAAAATGGTCATGAAGTTCCCCCACATATTGTACGAAATCGCAATCTTTTAACTGCTGTATTTTTATCGAATACTCTAGCTGTTGAGTTTTCAAAGTAGAATTTTTTATAATATTCCCTTAGGCTCAAAGTATCAGTACAACTTAAAGAAACAGACCCGCACAATGCAGTTTATTCTGCATGTAAAACGTTTTTCGTATGATGTATGATGAGCGGTCAACATGACGCCATTTTAAGTTTCCGCATTCTTCTTCCTTAATCTGTTTTCGATTTGAAAGGCTCGGATTGAACTCCCGATGCGGGCAACATTCACCCATGGCTACCTTAATCTAATCCTAATGTCTAAAAACGAACATGAACTATTTTTGGACAAGAAAAATATGAGCTCACTTCTCACTGACAAACTGCGTTCTCAAATGTTTTTCTCTCCTGCAATACTTACTCGACCGTGACCGGTCCGCCTCCTCAGCCAGCAGTTTCTCCAGCTTCTCCGGAAAATGCCGCTTGGCGCACCAAAAGAGACCGATGACGCCAAGGACGACCGTCACTGTGATGAGACCGAGCCAGAAAGGTTCTTGCAGCATCCTCTCCGAGAGCGGTTTCGGCGCGAAGACGAGCCTCCGGTCGCACCTGGTCCCATTCCACCACGCGTAACACCGGCATATGAAACTGTCTCCGTGCTCGTGGCATTCGCCCCGCCCTTCGCAAGGATTGTCTTGGCAGGGTTTGGTTCTCACGTTGCATAAAGTACCTTTGAAGCGGTGATGACAGTGGCATATAAACCAGTTTGCAGTTAGTTCGCATGTGCCCCCGACGCACGGTTCCATATCACATTCAGTCAGGCCGCACAGTAAACCTGTTGGGAGACGAATTCAGTTACGAAAGAGTTGTTGATCACGGAAAATACTACAGGTCGCCGTTCTAAACTTGGCCGCTAAAATGGTCTTCTGTCGAGGTTCTCGATCGAACTGGCGGTTCCTGACAAATGAAGAATTCAAGTGTCCGTGCGATATCCATGCCGAATCATCCATTAATTGAAAATACACAAATGGATATCCAAAAGTCTATGCTATATCCATGAACCATGAATGTCCATCCGGGTATTTTTAAGCACATGGATTTTTCGGCATGGCTATTGCCATGGACATTGCATGGATACTTCAACCCGGGGTGCGTTCATTTATGAGTTGTTGTTTTTTTTTATGAGAAGGAAGCCTTTCCGGGGAAAGTGGGATGGTGAAGTAAGATGATCGAAATCAGACAACCCCATGATCTAAAATAGACGGCGCCTCGCTCTCTCGTCAAGACAATGTTGTCTTCAAAGCTTACCTGTATAATGGCCTTTGCATTCGCATACTCTCCGCCCATCGCGAAGAGTACATTTCCCGTTATTTAGACACGGATTAGGGTTACAAGATTCGACAGATAGTGTCACGTTATTTCTACTCATTGATAACAACCTCGATTTTATTTCTTTGTCTGAAACAGAAAAAAAAGTAAGGTTAGGAATCAACAAACCATATAAAAAAATATTTACTTAGATATGGGGCCTACCTTTTATTGCTTTGATTGTCGCGTTTAGTTTCACACCTCTTCTGAGACCAGCTCGTTGCCACAGTTGTAAGCTATTTAAATAAGAAGTAATAGTAACAGGGGAAGCAGCTGACCTAACCTCGCAGAGCGTCCAGCTTGATCCGTTTATGTCTGCGTAACTGTCGCGGACTTCGATCACACCAACATCCGTTGTCGCGCAGTTTGCGTTGGCTGTTGAAGAAAAGCTTAATGAGTTCATTTCACAATATTAGAAGCTGGATCAGTTCCACTATAATAGTATGCACACTATGGTTGGGAGCTGCAGATTACAAACAAGAAATTATTCGCGGTGGGATTGTGCGACTTCGGGTTTGCAGTTCCCGAAAACTAAGGGAAAATGACCCTCAGTACATTCTACTGAATATGGTGAATCGCCTCGCACGCGAGGCAGCGAGTCATTTCCAGGCAGACACTCTTTCAGTGTAAACTAAGTGCTTATATCGTTGAAAATGCCCGATGGTCTTACATTTTTAATTGGGTTATTAATCTGAACTGAAAAATGAGCCAAATATCTGACTAGACCGTCTCGTTCCATAAGGCCAACAATACATACTCCTAATCTAATCACATCCAGCCTAACATCGGTTGAACAGGCCTGGCCTAATCTAACCTCTTCTCACTGTGCCTTAGGTCATCCCAAAATAAACGGTTTAATTTTCATTGTCCGGAAAAGAAAAGCTTGTATTCAATCTCATATTTCAAACGATTCTCTCAGGAGTCATCCGAAACACATGCAATAAATGGTATATTTCTAATTGTTCACGAGTTAACCGCAGTTAAAGTTGTCGAGCGGCGAAATGTGGCGACACTGATCCGCATTACCGTACCTCAGAGTTTCCGGAACCACGTGTAATGAGGAAAACTCGCGTCTGAGTTCGTAAGAGTGCGAATAATCTCTAAGAAGTGTGATAACATACCCGAAGCAAATTCGACTTGTTGGAGTTGCAATTCCAGGCGGTATCCCAGAGGCACAGAAAATCTTTGTAGGAAAACAACTTTTGAAGGGGCGACGGCGGGAAAATTCAAGTGGCGCAGATGCAGGACGTTTCCAGTGATTGGTACGTCCAGATATCGATTTAAAGCTTCGTCATTCACTGAAAATCAAATAACATAGATGCAAGCAGAATATTCCGCAAACTTTCTCATACTTTTCCTTAGAATATTCCCCAAACTTTCTCATAATTTTCCTTAGAATATTCCCCAAACTTTCTCATAATTTTCCTTAGAATGTTCCCCAAACTTTCTCATGCTTTCCCTTTAAACAAACACCTTACCTGCGTGGAAGTTGGCATGAAATCCACGGCCTTTTGGAAGCCTCCCCGTCCGGATGCTCACATTGAGCGTAGACCGAGTAGATAAATAGACTCCCGCTGTCAGTAAATTTGGGGAAATGAACGGCGTTATCAGTCTACCATTGCCTAAATCAACGGAAAGATTTGTTTCGGGATTTCCAATCAGACCAACGTCGATATCAGTGAATTCGATCCAAATTCGACGGTTATCTGTGGGGGAAAATTACATGAATACATCAATCATGCCAAGAGGAAATTCTACGAAGAAATGCAGCGAGATTCATCCATTGAAAGCAAAAGTCTTGTAATGGGAGTAATCCAAAAGAAATGTGAATGAGTTTTTATTTGGATTTTACATCACTGCAAAATTAACATCGCGTGAAAAAATAAAAGGACCCATGCTCATAAAGCTCATTTCCAACAGAGATCGGCATGCGTATTATAGTATTATTATACAGTGCAGATATACTGTACATTTTTAAACTTATTTTATACTCATGGGCTGAGCTTGACCCTCTGCGAGTACCTATTTCAGCGACGAAACTTTTGCTTCAATTGGTGTATTTCAACGAAAAATGCGACTACAAGCTTCACGGAAGAAAAAACTTTAGGAGTCTCAAAACAGCATTTAACAAAATTTAAAGCTTACTGGCACAATCGTGAAATATTTTCTTTGACCAAACTCATCCCAGTAAGCGGTTTTCCACTCTCCACAAACATTTACCGACTGACGAAAATATCTGCTAAATACGTATTTTAAGCAAGAACAAGCAAGACCTACAATTTGCCCAAACAGAGAATCTAACACAGAGGATCATAAAATTTCAAGCCCACAAAACGAGCGGATTTTTAAAACGGAATTTAGCTGAGGACGATCTAGTTGAAGGCTGAGAAGAAATCGGTTGCTGAAAGTTACCTACCTTGTGCAACGATTTCGGTGGTACAGTTTAAGTGGGGTAACAGGAGCGTTGGGTAATTCGGGGAACTCACAGTGCCTTCTCTGGCGCTGAGTTTTTGATGAGGACAACCAGAAATATCGACTGCGTACCAATTCCCGTCAAATCCGCTTTCGGAAATCGACCGATCCGAGTGAAAGTGAAGCGATGCTTCGTTTGAATTCGAAATAAAATCAAAACTGCAAAAAGAGAGGAGACAAAAAACGACAAACATTAACACCAGCCTGCACCATTTGCCAAACTAATACAGCGGAAACATGACAGAAGACAACGAAAAATACAAAAAGTTGGACGAGAACCCGGAGAAAAGCGTTTTTTTTTTCTTCTATTTACTGTACAGCGGTGTTACCAACGGGGGGCATTCGATTGCGCCACAAACCACAAGCGCCAACGCCGCAAGCGCCAGTCCGTAACCGACAAACGAGAAAAGTCGCAAACGCCAAAGTTAGTATAGGTTAGGTTAGGTCAAGTTAGGTTAGGTTAAGATAGGTTAGGTTAAGTTAGGTTAGGTAAGGTTAGTATTGCGGTTAAGACCTTTGGCGTTTGTGACTTTTCTCGTTTGGCGGTTACGGATTGGCGCTTGTGGTTTTTGGCGCTTATGACAGCTAC
>Ga0058701_10005007_pt1 | contig 10894 bp, 11 predicted proteins | sample AgamicOrMae_FD_97039 | JGI IMG/M metagenome (GOLD analysis project Ga0058701, IMG submission 97039) | Agave microbial communities from Guanajuato, Mexico - Or.Ma.e | ecosystem: Host-associated > Plants > Phyllosphere > Phylloplane/Leaf | place: Guanajuato, Mexico | collected 2012-06-04 | reverse complement strand
GCATTACTGCGGATGGCTATACACGTACAGTTTTAAGTTTATTTTTACTTTTTAAATGTAGTTTAGGCCTGCTTTTTATGGTTGAGGTGTTGATGGGAGGCGTATTTTAATTTAGTATTCACGCTATTGATCTCTTATCCGTCCTTGATGAAAGAGAATCCTGATAAAGTCTGTATCAAGGTTAAAAGTGAAAGTCCCTTGTTGCGTTGCTGTCAATGACAAACGTACCCACCGCACCCCTCCACACTTGCCAGCTTAGACCCCGGCGCAGTTTTGCCTTCCCCGCCTCCGCGAATGACGTTATCCCTGTTGCTATCCTGAGCAAAATTATTCCAGGAGATAGAGGAATCTATTACAGAAAGATACTTATTCATACAGTCATGCGTTTTATTTTAAATTTCTTGCCATAATCATCACGTTAACCTGCGGGACCAATTCTAGTCAAATCCCAAGCTTTTGTTGACTGATAAAATAGAGGCAGCGTTCACGGCGTCAAGCGCTCCTTTTCCTCTCTTATCAATTTTTACTTCCATGGCATAAGATAGTATGGTTGCTTGAGGAATAGTCCAGAATATCTTAGTTCGAAATTCGGCCGAGGGTATGAATGCAGGTATATCTTCAGCCTTGTAGGACAGGTCCTTGAATGAGTAGTTACCCTGCAAAAATGGTCACATTGAGACTGAATCCTTGTTTGTTGAGACCAAGAATTACTCACCTTTTTGACTGGACACTTGCGGGGTAAATTTGAGGCTGAAAAGTAGGACCGGACAATTTTGTTTTCACTTTCAAGTATAGAACACAATGGGGCGTTTCCTTTAATGAGGGTGCTTCTCCAAGCGTTCCCGGCCTTCTGGAACGCATGATATGACATCTGAAATAGGAACCATACTTAAAGTATCTGTCGACTTTGAACTCATTTGGAGGAAAAAATAGAAAATGATCACTGTAAATTTGAAAGGTTCAATTTTCCACCTCTTCGAGATGCAAGGAGGGTCTTGGAGATTGGAGATTTTGGAAGAAAGGAGGGTTGAGATGCAGGGTCTTGGAGAATGGAGGGTTTGGAAGAAAGGAGGGTCTGCGAGAAAGGAGGGCCTGAGAGAAAGGGTTTGCGAGAAAGGAGGGCCTGAGAGAAAGGAGGGTTTGCGAGAAAGGAGGGCCTGAGAGAAAGGAGGGTTTGCGAGAAAGGTATCTGGGAGAAAGGAGGGTGTGGGAGAAAGGAGGGTGTAGGAGAAAAGAGAGTCTGGGAGAAACCTACGAGGAAAGATGGTCTGGGAGAAAAGAGTCGAGGTGGAAGGAGGGATTACGAGATAAGAGGGTCTGGGAGAAAGGCGGGTCTTGGAGAAAGGAGGGTCCAGAAGAGAGGACGGTCTATGAGAAAGGAGGGTCTGAGAGAAATGGCCAGTTCGCTGATTTTGATAGCGAATCAGATTGTGATAGATGGACCTGACAGTATGTTTAGCGTACCTGAGTTTCATCGGGTATGTCCTTATGGAACGGCAAAAATGCATTGAAAACCGGAGTCTTGCTTTGGGACGTTCGCGAAACTCGGACAAAAGTTCCTGGCAAGAGGTAATCTGGATTCGCAACTTCCAGTGACGCTGCTAGGATACGAATATTGGAGACATCCTATCCAACATCAATTAAAATCATAAATAAGAAAAAGATTCAGATAGCTCGGCTATCTTTTAAACATTTCACCTTAGCGTCCGTGATCGTCCAAAGGAGGGCAGCGAGAAGAAATCCAGTCGGCAATGTTGCAGACATGCCTGGCCGTGACTTGGTGACTGCTGATATCAGTGCGTTGCTTTGAATATAATGACTTTCCTTGATGAACCAGCTTTATCGGTAGTTGTGACAGAAATCATTTTGACATGTGTTTTTCGATTTACTTTGTCTCCGGGATCACTGATTGACATCCTCACGCCAAAACATATTTACAAATGAATGCGGAAGCGCGCTCTAACTGAAGCCGTTGCAGAGTTGTCATGGGGTCACCTATAAATTGCTATAGCTTTTGCGGTAGGCAAACCCAGGGTTTTGTTTCCAGGAAGTATCGAGGGTTTCCTCCAACAGGTTATGGTTTCTGCTTGGCGTGCCCAGTGGTTGCCCACCTCAAAATGTAACAAACTAATGAGACTCATGAGCTAATCTCGCGGACAAATACGGTAAATCCCCCTCCCCCGCTCTTTACTTCGAAGGACAGGGAGTTTGAACGCCCCCCCCCCACTTTGAGGTGAACGTCCGAATCCGCCCCTGGTTTTCGTTTACTGAAGGATATTATATGTACTACAGATTAGATTAGAATAACGGAAGGAAAAATAAGTTTGCTGTGTCTAATGTTTGATTACATTTTCTAACCCTTTCCAGTAACTGTTGAGGGGTCGTCCACATATTACGTCTACATAATTTTTTAGACACTCGCCCCCCCCTCCCAAGTCAATTGTCTAATGGTCAACACCTTCCCCCTTTGCTAACGTTAACATGTGAAAAAACAAAAACAAAACATTACTTCAAAGAGCAGTCGATGTTGAAACGAAGTACGGCAGAAAGAGTATTGCATTGGGTCAGAAGCAAATGAGGGTTTGGTAATTAATGTGCATACGCAGAATATGACTGAAACCCTCCTTTCCCTCCTCTTCGTAGACAGCCGTCAACATTTCGTATCCCAGAAATAGCACCACCCGAAGCCTGTGCTTCATTGGCGCCCTTTTTAACAACTTTCACCTCGATAAAATAATTCAAAATGAGTGTCTTCGTAGCGATCCATGTGACTTTGACTTTTAATTCAGCAGCGGGAAGTACCGGCGGGACATCCCCATCTTGAAATCTTAAATCTCTGAAAGTATAATTTCCCTGAAACAGGAACTCAACGTAAAAGGGGAATGGGGTGTATTTTTTTTTTCTTTCCAACTATAGTTACTTACCTTCTTCACTGGGCATTTTCTTGGGAAATTCGACTTTTGAAAAATGTTCCTGTGCATTTGGGCGTCGGAATCGAGAATTGAGCAAAATATTAGTCTACCTTTCATGAGGGTTTGTCTCCAAGCGTTACTTATTTTCTGGAATGTCAGGTACCTCACCTTAAAGATATAAAGCTCGTTATTATATGTCAACATATCCACAAATCACGGACATCACGTATTGTGTTAGTTCTCACACCATATAGTATGTCATATCATTTACAGTGTCGTATCTAACATATCACATATCCCTGATGGATGAACTAAAGACTGGAAAGTGGACATTCTGGACGAAAACTGGACGAATCGGGCGCTTTCTGTCCGTTGGTTTCCAAGAGGTCAATCAGTCGACGAGTGAGTTTGGTCCATTTTTCGTCGTCTTTCGTCCACTTTGAAAAATGGCGCTGGGCTGATCTAATTACGAAGTAGCAATTCCTTCAGATTAGACAAAAACTGGACATGCCCACTTTACGTCTCGTCCATTCAACAGGAATCACACATTACGTGTAGTATAGTAGTACGTCGCGTATCAGCTCAAATCTTATCATGGCGTAATCTTCATGACGTCTCATAACATTTATCGTATCGCACTGCGTCTTATGTCATACAACAAAATATCATACAAATATCAAATGTCATGTATACTGACCTCCATTTCTGGGGGAATATCCTTAATAAATGGGAGAAATGCGCTGAAAGCCGGGGAGCTATTTCGCGATTTTCGCGAGACTCTGACAAAAGCAGATGGCTCTAAATATTCCGGATTGGTATAATCCATTGTGGCAGTTTGCAATTCAATGGTCATCGTATGCTGTCCAAGTTAAAAGTCGTTTAAAATGGCTATCTGACCTGAAAGTCGGCCTGGCAGGGGAGTATTCGATAGCGCCAAAAACCACAGGCGCCAACGCCGCAAGCGCCAGTCCGTAACCGCCAAACGAGAAAAGTCGCAAACGCTAAAGTTCATATAGGTTAGGTTAGGTCAGGTCAAGTTAGGTTAAGTTAGGTTAGGTTAGATTAAGTTAGGTTAGGTAAGGTTAGTATTGCGGTTAAGACCTTTGGCGTTTGCAACTTATCTCGTTTGGCGGTTACGGATTGGCGCTTGCGGCGTTGGCGCTTGTGGTTTTTTGCGCTTATGACAGCTACCCATCGCAACAATGCCACTTCTGATCCGTTACGCAGCGTTGCGCTTGAAATTTCTATCCTCTGTCGTGATAAGGACAAGCTTACCTTTGTTTCAGCCACGACGATCAAACCAATCAAAATGGGGAAAAGTATCCCCAAGTATCGAAAACAGAGTGCCGTTATAGACATGACTGAGAGTGCCGATACATGTGTCAGAGTAACGTGTCGCCGACCATGAACGAGATAGCGTGATTTAAAATCATAGAAAATTCGTCAGTGTCTCCCTTTAATTACGTCTCTTCCCCCCGCATTCGATTTTGGTGGATAAGGTAGTACCACATTACTAATATGTTTCCTTACAATATCGTATCTCTAGTCCAAACGCCTTTGCATGTAATCGAGTCGTATGTCAATCAATTTCAAATTAAGAGGATCACATAGTTACATCTTTTTTGTTTCAAATGTGAGCTGGTTTTGATATCGCTCACATCGTTTTTGAAAGTAATTTTAATTAATCGTAGCATCCTTCTCATTACCTTCAATTATCTTTGCGAGCCACGTTTTGTATCAGAATTGATGGAGGTAGCTCTTACCAGGAGGGGGCACAAAATAGACCTTCCTTTATACAAGGTGATCTAAAGTCGGTAAAATCGTATGCCTGATGTCAAAGGTATTAACTTTCACCAGAGAAAAGGTAGCAACATTGGATCTCCCACTAGACGCTTCATAGTTAGGGCCTAAGTTGATCTTAACATTTGTCTCGATGCTGAGGTGGCACTTGATAAAGAAAGAAAATTATTGGAATACTTATGCTTCCTAGTTACAGGACAAAATTCTGCTCGCTGATCTTCACTCTGCTCGTCTGCTGCTGTGGTAGCAACTTTTTGACAAAAAAAAAATGTTGCAATACTTAGGGGTTAGAAAGACAAATAAAAATGATGACTTGGGACCAGCGATATTATGTCTGGTTTAGGAGGTGGAAGCTTAAAACTGAATTTTGGCCATTCCTTTATTTTTTTTCCTGTCATCATTTTTTCCTGACCAGTGTCGGTGCATGCAACCTCAGATTTAAGACTATCGTTTAGAATCACCCTATGTTTGGAGCTAGGCTTTCAGATTGGCTTTCAGCTTTCAACCGAATTGATATCCTCGAACTGTGCGTTCGTGAAGAACATAGTTTTGTTGGTTCTATTGATTGTCAAGTTACTTTAATCTATTTTGGTAAGTTCGTTACAAAGACCGGTTTTAAATTTCAAAACTATACGGGTTCAGGAAAATATTAGACCGGACGCTGGCCAATACTTCCATGTTCAACGGGGATCAGGCGAATTGATTTTACCTTAAAAAGTCTTTTAATTGTGCCAACTATTTTTGCTGTCATGCTTCAAACCGTACTGTACGTAAGTCATCGAAATTTTTGTGTGGGGCAAAGTTGTTGGCCATGGGAGTCTCTATCAAATGGATTCCTTTAAATTTTTGATGGTTCAAACAGTTTACGAAATTTTATCGCCCATGCATAGGAATAGGACATTCTCGCGCGTTGGTAGGTGATGTCCTGATCTGCTTCCTAGAAAGCCGACTGTGTATCCATGAGCTCCCATGGTGTATCCACGTAGATTTTCGTATGTGGTAGTGATCGGATAACCTAAATCTATCGTTGAAACACATACATTTCGCTCACCGTACGTCTCTTCCTGGTATGAAGTTTCCACAAGTTAAATCCGCTCTTAACTCAAACTCGATATTTGTGTAGTGTGACCACTTTTACTATGCAATAATTCGTACAAAGGCGTGTTTAATTTTTATTGTATATCAGAAGAACAAGTCCATACCGAAGTTAACTGTCTAGACATTCGATCTTAAAGGATAATTTTTTTCCAATCCCACTTCAAACTGACTTGATATATTTATAGTGTGATCCGTGGCGTGATCACTTTTACTATGCGAGTGATTCGGACAGAGACGTGGTCATTTTTATTAGTTTGCATATTAGGAGTACGATACAAGTGAATACCAAAGTGAACTGTCGACACATTCGACCTTAAAAGACCGTTTTTGCTATTCCCGCTTCAAACTGACTTGCATCTTTCCGGCCCACATGTTATAAGAAGAGGTGCGGTTATGGGGAAGCCGGGATGGTGTTGAATGAAAGTCTACCGTCCTTGTTTCAAATTGTTTATTTAGCCCAAAGTCTTGTTTATAGACGCGACAGCAAGAGCGTCCGACATCTGTCCTTCAGGTGCTCCCTTTCCATTAATTTTGGCTTCGACGTATAAGATGAGAATATTTATGGTTGGTGTTACCCCCGAAATTCGGAGTTTATAATCTGATGCAGGAAGCACCGATGGCAAGTCACCGTCTTGAATTGTCACACCCGTGAAAGTATAGTTTCCCTGGACAGAAATTGTCAACATGAAAGTCATTGTGCTTTACGAAGGCTTTTTCTATGAGTTCCTTACCTTCTTTATCGGGCATTTTCTTGGGACATTCGACTTGTCTAAAATATGTTTGAACAGATTGACGTTAAGGTAGAACACCGAGCAAACGATCGCGTCTCCCCTCATGAGCGGCCTCCAAGCGTTGCGCGATTTTTGATACACCTGGTATCTCATCTTCCGGACATCAAGAAATCATTTTACCAGATACAGTATAATACCTCACCTTTTATTATATCAGACATATTATCCATAGCTTCATAACAATTTATGTTTCTTGCCCATGACTTGAATCATTTGATGTCACGTATCATATCGCATGTCTTATGTCCCATTAAACATGATCTGGAAAGTTTATTTGTGCATCTACGACTCCTAGTAGCACCAAGGGCCGAGAAGGCACCATTTCGCATCGAAACGCCCTTTGAATATAAGGCTATAATACCAGTTATTTAAAAGAGGAACTATTTACTGGACAACAATTCTCGATAAAGAAGTCACTATACAGTTTTTCGAGACAGTTTCATCCCTGGTTTCCAGGTCGTGCTTTTATTAGTTCAGGTTCAAGGTGCCAAAAACTGAGATGCGGAAATATTGCGTGTAGTAATTTATTGTTTCAGTTATCTTTTCGTTTTTTTATTTTTTTATTCGCTTCTCTATTCTTTCATTCTCCTTTTGTTCATTATTAATAAAAAAACAAAAAAAAACTTCTTTCAGGAGCCTTTAGATGCACACTTACTTTTTTTTACACCCTGTAAATGATATAACGTATCTTGTGAGACATATCGTATGTACCTACCTCGGTGTCTTGAGGAATTTCTTTGATGACGGGCAGAACCGCATCAATTACCGGAAGACTGTTCCGCGATTTCCGAGAGACCCTGATGGAAGAAGATGGGTCCAAATATTCCGTATTGGCGTAGTGCACTGAGGCAGCTTGGAATATAACGTGCATGGTTCCCTGCTAAAGAACAAACTGGCCTACAAAAATGCCTATTATTTTGTTAAAAACACGCTTACCTTCGCTGCAGCTCCTACGATCAATAAGATTAGGGTGGCGGAAACCACGCCAAAGCACTGGAAACCAAGTGCCATTGCCATGGCCACTTTAAGGCATGACTACATGCGCCGATTCTATACGTCAGTAGGATTTGTCGCTGCCTAAAACTGACGCTAGCGTGACTTAATACTATTAATTACCTTATTGTTTTAGGCCTAATTACGTCCCTGCTCTAATGCATTTGAAATTATTGATGTCTCTAAACATTAAGATCTGTACGCGTTTGCGTGTTCGTCTTATCTTGCGCAATCTCAGTCGGTGATGATTTATTTTCAGGCAGTATATTTCGAATACAGTTGTTTGAGTTTGAGGACAACTGGAGAGTGTTGTTAGTATACGTGAAAGATCTACAGCAGTGTGCGTTTTGATTTCTTTCATGTTTAAAATAAAATTTCTTCATTGTAATCATCGAGTCTCACCAGTTTTCCTTCATTCTTTGTAATTGCGTTTAGTATTTATGAGAAAATCAGCTTTTTGATTGAGGGAAGAGAAAATATGAGGGATTTCATATTTTCGTATTTATCTTTCGTACCGGTCGTTTATATTTGTTATCGGAACTATAAAAAAATTAAGTGTTAAACTCCGTGTGCTTCTGGTTCTGTTTATCACAGAACTAGTTTTAAAAAAGCCTGTGCCGTACACGCAAAAAATTGTAAAAATTACAATTTTTAGATGACAATTTTTATTTGGTTACAGTTACTAAAGAATTTGTTATGTTGGCAAGGCAATGATAAAGGTGACAAAAATAATTGTTATTTGAACAGAGTAGTTGACTCTTTAGAAACAAAGCTTCATTGTCAGTGTCGCAAATATTTGTTATTGTGACAAAGTCATTTTTTTTTTGCGTGTAGAAACCAGTAATTTCATCCCCGCTTTGTGTGAATCCCGTTATCGTCCACAGAGCAATTTCGAGACGAACCTTGGCCCCCACCCCAATCGCAAACAACGCAAGAGGCACTGCAACCCATACAACATGCTGAGTGATCTCCACTGATGCCGACATGGCTGCACTGATTCTGAAACTGTCCAGTAGCCACTCACAGCTCCGGCCTGCCTCGCCTCGCCTGCTCAGCTCGCGAAAGGCCAGCCAGCGCTGCTGATGGCTTTTCGTCGCGTTTCTGTGACTGGCCTGGACACCAGCTTGACGTTTTGTCCATCCCCACCTCCCACGCTCCCTTTAAACGTACACATGAGACCTAAAGTCCCATGCCCTGAAATTTTGGCCTCTGCAACTCACCTACACGCAAAAAAATGACTTTGTCACAGTAACAAATATCTGTGACAATGACAATCGCGCTTTGTTCCTATGCAGAGTACAACCGTACCTGTTGAATCAGCAGTCATTTTTGTTGCCTTTACTATTTTATTGTCACCATTACGTTTTTTAGTAACTGTAATCAAATAAAAATTGTCGTCTAAAAATTGTAATTTTTACAAAGTCATTTTCTTTGCGTGCGTGCAACCTAATTTCAAGGAATGTGGAAAATGTTTGTGATATCGGGTCCAGATGTTTTCATTCAATTAAGACGAAGTATACCCAAAATTGCTTTAGTAAAAAAAAATCGGAGTTTAAATATCTAAATATGAACGAACTTTTTAGTCAAATGTGTAGGTTAACAATCGAAATAAATTAAGTTCGATTTTAAAAAGTATTGATAGTTAATTTGACTTATTTCTATATCAAGTAAACGAAAAAATCATGTCTTCGCAGTTTTTCTCTCTTGATATGATTTCTTATCCTTTTGTTACTTAGGAACCAACTGGAACTATTCATTAATAAAGGCACGGGCCAATAAAGCTTTGTAAAGCACCCTCTTTGAATCCAACTCCAACGAACATAATCGTGACACATTTCAACTCCGCTAGACCCATTGTAACTTTCAGGGCTTCGGAGTTGCGGCTCGGTTGGAATAGATTGTTGTCTCCTTTGTTGTACTCGTAATTGTTGCAAGTTTTCAGTGGCGATACGTCGGCGTTTTGGCTCAAATTTAGGCCCATCTGGTCCGTATCACATTCTCATATTATACATCAGTATCGTATCTGTGTTAGTATGCATTACACCATGACATGAAATGATGGATCATCATCATTTTTCATATCATACTGTATATCACATCGTATCATGTATCATAATAGCATGTATAGCACATCAGATGTATATCATCATTTTTCATAATTTCGTCATATCATTCACCCAGACCGTTGGATACATTATACCATACATTGACAATGCAATACAGTGACTTCATCACTTTTCACTGTTTATTTCGGATTTCAACTGTACCCTTTCATCGACATGGTTCTTTGATGTTCGTCTGATCGCAGACATCGCAATATCTCAGTACTTCGGATCTCAATCACGAAGAAGCGTTACTTACGAATTAACCGGACGATGTTTAAGTAGCATCTCTTTGATATGAAGAGATCATATCAGCACATCCCGCTCGAAACATCTTTTCGAACATCTTAGACGCAGTATGCTCTATTATGAATGATCTCACGACGGGAAGGTGGAAGTTTCCCGACGCTGATTAAACTGTGAAAAGGTTTGAATGCAGGAAAGGTTAATTCAAGTTTGATGTTGGCCACCTCGGTGAAGCACCTCGAGATATTTTTCTTTCTCGGATTCAAAACGCCGGGGATCAAGTTTTTTTATTGAAATCGGGGAAACGGCGGACCCAGTAGAAGATGTAGCTTCTCTTCTACCTGTCAGCAGAAATCACTGTGCCTGAAGAGTGAGCGGTCTAATTTTGATTATTATTATATAATATCCGCCTAATTTTGACTACTAATATTTAAAATTCAATGATGTTGCAGGGTTTAATACTAGGTTTCTAAGCGTGGAGTTAGAAATTAAAATCTTTTAAATTTACCGTGTACTATAGCGGTCGGTCGGTCGTATTTGTGCAGTGCTGTATGCGGAATCGCCGCCCTAATCCGGCCACCACTACGCAGTATACAAAGTGCATGCAAAGCCTGGAACCTTCCACCGCCCCCTCGAACCACCAATCCTGCCATCTTGAACTAAGTACGTGCCGATGTGTTTAAACGGCGGGATTCGGAGCTTGTACCTCACTCTAATTAGCCGTTCAGTATGCATGAACGCAGTCTAAGAATTCGCTCCAGACTTTAACGCTTCGCGCGCTTCCATAGAGCTCCTCTACTTTGATTGCCGATTGGGTTGAAAGGCGGTGCTGCCTCTCAGAGAGCAGGCTTTGCGGCAGGTTAGGAGAAGGGGAGGCGGCAGGGGGAAAGACATGACACGTGTGTGGGGAAGGGAGAAGTAAAAGTGCAGGTGATCGAAGGGGAGGGGGTTT
>Ga0058701_10005006_pt1 | contig 10894 bp, 4 predicted proteins | sample AgamicOrMae_FD_97039 | JGI IMG/M metagenome (GOLD analysis project Ga0058701, IMG submission 97039) | Agave microbial communities from Guanajuato, Mexico - Or.Ma.e | ecosystem: Host-associated > Plants > Phyllosphere > Phylloplane/Leaf | place: Guanajuato, Mexico | collected 2012-06-04 | reverse complement strand
TGTATGCTTAGTAGACATTCATACGCACGTCCTCCTAAAATTTCAAGCTTCTACGATATTTTTTTCTTAGTTTTACAGACGGTCGAAAAAAGTGGTGCTTTAATTTTTTTGAGCAGTGTATTTTCTTTTGGATGATAAAAAAACCGTATAGTTCACTAGGGTGTGTCGAAAAAAATAAAAGTTTTTGTCCGCAGGCGCCGAAGTGCGGGAAAGTTGCGTAAGGTTGCAGAGATCACAACATTTTTTTTCAGATTTTCGGGGTGATGTCCTGGGGTTCCGCACCGACTTTGAAGGATTTGCTGCATTCTCTAGGCAGCACGCATTGCATCATAGGTTATCTTGATCTCTTTGACCATGTTCCGCCGCATTTCTCCACGCACAAATCGTTTTTTTTTTTCGTGCCTTTAGAAACCCAATGACGGGTTTGCTTTTGAATAACACGAGGAGAGCACCGTATAAATTATCGCCGAGAAAACGCCTAAAAATGCCAAAAAACTACATCTTTTTTTTTTTATTGAAGTGTCACCTGCTCCTGAATTTGATAAGGAAAACCAAGCGGCATTGCTTTCTCTGCTATCTTCAACAGCAGTAATAAACTTGAAAAATAAAACAACCCGAGGTTAATCCCCCCCTTAACTCCCCAGATCTTATGGGATAGGGTGTTTGAACGGCTACCTCCTGACGCGCAATTCGTCGGATTTGAGGCCAGGTAGAGTACCTTCTCAGCAGCTCCATGGCTGGCGAGGTGTTACCCATCCGGCCAGATTCCAAAGATCCATCACGGATTTCACGAGGCTGCCCACGGCATTTTAATCGCGGATTTGAACCACGAACCCCAGTCCTATCCTATTCCTCAGGACTGTAGGCTATCCTATCCAACTTGTGACTCGGCAGGAGCAAGACTGTAGGCGGGAGTATCGCTGGCTGCAAGAAATTTCCGATAGCGCCGCTACATGCCGCCGTCATCAGCGTTGTCCGATATCTAGATATTACTATTTAGATAATAGAGATCTAGATAACGAAAACGAGAATCTATTATACCAGATACATAAGGATGTTAACCATTGCCCGTTTTTAACCCACTACCGCCCAGCGATGCCGTTCGGAAACAGAAATTAGAGGATCTTTTGAGTTCAGCATTGTCACAATTAAAAAATTATCAGCCCCCTGGAAACCTGAAACTTAATTATTTAGGCATTTTCCAAAGCTTAAAACTGCGTATTTCAATGGGGAAAATCGTTTCTACTGGCCTTAAGCTAAATTTCCCTCCAAATACTTTGGGTTGTTATGGGTTAACTTTCATTTTTTTCGACACCTCCTATTCCTCACATTCACCTTGAAATCACGAGAAAACTGGTAAATTTTTCGGTTAATACTTGCATTATTAGTGTTTCGTAGAATGAGGATCCCTCTGACGACTATAGTCACCATAGCAAGAGCATCGCTAGTACATTGTAACAAAGTGAATGTATCCTCGTTTTCAAACTCCGTTACTATAAACCAGGTTATGAAAGGGAACATTGTGCCGAACGGTATCTGGATCAAACAAAAAGGAGCGAGAAACCGATAAAAATGATGTTTTGATTATCCGCACACTCAATGTAATGTCGACGGTTATGATCACTGCACATGGAACTATCTCATATTTTTGAGGGACTGCCACTAGTTACAACATTTTTGCGCTTATAATAGCTGTTTCTGAAAGTTACCATATTTTTTTAAAGTTTATGATTGCAACCCTTTCCAACGGTAACCCAAATTACGTAGGAGCTTCACTAAGTTGCTTCATCCTCGGGTGTAATTGATAGAAGTTGCGAATTTTTGGCTCCCTGAAAGCAGGATTAGGCGAATCTTTTTTCGATTTTATTTTGCAAAAGCTTTTGGTTCAAAGATTTTTTCAACTTTTTTTTAATATGCCCGAAAGTGAGGTATTATAATTTTGGGGCCGTTCAATTAAGGTCTCGACGTCCTTTCGCGTCGCCACGTCGGTTTTCTAAACCGGCGTCGCAAAAAAAAGAAAAAAAACGGGCGGGTGGGGTTAATTTGCGTTTAGATGGATGAATAGTGTTTCGTTTAGTTTCGTCCAGTCAAAACGTATTTTGCCCCCTTTTAATATTTTTTTTTCAATGGACTTCTAGACCGACACATTGATCCGAAAGAACGATGAGACTTTTTTTGAACGGTATGAAAATAAAGGCCCCTTTCAATAGTCCAAAAATGACAAGAATTTCTTGCACAAGGCATCGTGTTGGAGGCCTATCGAACCATCACTGATAAATTTGACTCACTGATCTGCATTTTTTTAAGCGTGACCCGTCTCACTCCGTGAGAAGTGTACCGGGGTCTACTGGACCCCGGGTCAGATGGTGCACAAATTGAAACGTACTGGCCAATGACAGATCCGGATAACTTTCTTCCACCATGTGTCGTTCTCAGGCCAGCAGCCAGCCATTTTCATGAATATTCGCAACACTGCAAACTCGTCATTCGGAAATCTGTAAAAGAGAAATCAATGTATGCATCCCAACAACAAAATCAACTTGTAATACCACAAAATGTATAGCGGAGAAACTTACGAAAACATTGCACCAGTCTTCATAGTCGATTTTACCGCCCCAGTGATGCTGATTGAGTACTAATGTTATGCGTCTGCACGCAGGGAAGTCATCATCGTATCTTAACCTTTTAAAAGTGAATTGTTTTATTTACAAGGAAACTTTTCTAATCAAGCTTTGCGTACAGTCAAGTTGAATACACAGTTATTGGAAACTTACCTGTGAGGACTGATCACCATAGTCGGCGTTTTAGAGCCGATTGGAACCAATAGCTGTTTTGAAACGAGAATTTTTAGATGATGTGTATTTACATTATGATTGTTTGGGTCTGATATCAAGACGGTCCTGTCGTTGATCGGTGCCACTGCTGAGACGTTTTTGTTTACGGATTGAAGTTTTCCGAGTCGGAAATTACTCGCAAACCTAAACATAGCTTGTTTTGGTATCAACATGTTGCGTTTTGTCGAAAACTGATCGCGTTCAAAATTGATACGGGGGCAGAGAGAAACGTACTTCCTTCAAATATTGTAAAATTATTGAACTTGTGTCGATAAGTTGGGCCTATACCAGCGTGCGTATCATTTCTTGTGGTAATTTTATCTGGAAACCGGAGGGAGAGATTGAAATAACATCTTCTATCGCAAGTTAGGTGATGGAAGTGCTCACGAATTTTTTTTAGTTGTAAGTAGAGAATCAACACCATTGTTATGTCTTACAACCGCTCTCCAGTTTGGCTTAATAAGTCGTCACCCGAGAATAATTCAAATTTACTTGGTTAAATAAATTGGTGGTGATATCGAGCAGAAAATGTACGACAACCAAAGAAGAATTAATAACTAGATCGGTACCCAGACCTGTTTGGAGGGATGTTTCCCCGGGAAAGTTAAATTGGATGAAGACTCGAAGTTCAAACCGGTTGTCCGCGTGGTCGTTTCTCACTAGCCGTTAGAATGCGCAGTCAGGAAATGCCTAATAAGTTAATGGTTAATAGAACAGGACCAAATATTCAGTATATATAAGAACGGCTAAATCATGGATAGATGAATAGCTGTTGCGTAAAATAACAGGCCAATAATTTGATATCCTGTTTAGACCAAAACCGTTAAATGAAGTTTTGATCAGGCTGTATCTCCAAACATCAAAATTACAAGAAATAGATGTCACAGAGTCAGATATAAAAATTTTAAGGCCCTTTATTTTAAACATGCACTCTGGCATGTCCTTGGTGAGGACTCTAGTCAGTGATATTCCTCGGAGAGATTCTATAAATTTAATATAGATTACTCTTTGGACTGAGCGTTTCGACGGAAAATTTCCAAAGAAATGCTTCAAAAATATTTAAGAGTACAGCTTACTGAATGTTCGTGTTTATATCGATGATTTGGTTATTATTGACTAAAACAGAAAAAGAGCTCGATCAAATTCTTCTGTCAATATTAAAAACGGCTCGAGAGATCAACGTTAAATTCAATGCTGAGAAAACCCAACTGATCCCAAAATTTTGCCGTTAATAACCGGGGGGGGGGGAGAAAAATAGCATTACGTAATACAAGTACTTAAATCGTCTGCTTATCAAATGTAGTTCAAGTCACTGTCTCTTTGCGACGTTAAATAAATTACTAATTCAGCCACATCTTCTGTATATTACCGAGAGTCCAGCAAGATTTCATACTGGTGGGTTATACTTCCGTATATCAAAAACTTGATTCCTAAAAAATGTATTTTATTCTGTAAATGATATCATGCAACTTTCACGCAAAATTACAAACACACAATTAACCATAAATCAATACTGTTAAAAATATCCACAAAGGATACACGCTTTGGTTGCCCAACTATGTAAGTACAACAATATACACCCATTTACTAATCAATAACAATGACGATTGACCAGATTCTGCAATCAAATTGCACATGACTGGCGATTAGCAATGGATTTGTTTACACCCATGAGAACCAGCTGCAGATAATTAAATAGAGGTCTAATGGAAAGCCCTTCAAAACAGTTACACGGAATGCTATTATTTGACACATATGCCAAATATGCCAGTTATAGGAACTAAGGATGAAAGGTACACCTTAGAATAACCTATAGCCATAAAATAACATCAACACGGACTTAGTGACGCCCTCCTGGACATTATTTTTTTAAAAATAAATTTCGATGTATACGTCATTGTTTCAGCACGTTTTAAATTACATTTTAAGTTTTGGTAACAACATGTAATGTTATTTGATCAAACACTACAACCTATTGAAATGATGGTTTAAGGCAGACATTTTTTTGTTTCTACTCAGAAATCTTGTACAGCTTCCGGTTTTGATTAGCTATGAATCAAGTTCGAAGTCTAATTCCATAATACAGTACTCGCGAAACGAACATAAAAATGATAAGAAATAATAAAAACATTAGGAAATGTTACAGCTGTTAATGTGGAATCGAAGTTTAAAGAACTACTTTATAGGCTGAAAACCATTTTGTCAACATACTAAGTTTGAAAAAATTGCTACAATTAAACTCATAACCCGAACTTATCAACTATCGATATTGAATCTAATATCACAATATTAACCAAAATTTTGTGTAAATGCTCGTGAGTTAAACTGCTCACATTAAACTTTTTTCACTCGGTTATCAAAGTCAATATGGTACTTAAAAATTGAGGCAATGAATCTTGACTGTGTTCTATATTCGCTCACGACAAGGCCTTCGCTTTCCTCACATTCTGCAATTCTTCATTAGCATTCATTCTAGGAGTGTGCGTATTTACAATCTTGACAGGAATATTGTTATGGTATCATAAGACCAATGGCGTGCCGAACCGAAAATTACCTTGCCGCTGGGGACCCCAGAAGGCACGGATACCACCAACCCTTTCTCACAAAAAATGAGCCTTTAAGTTTTTCTCTTCCTCTCTTCTATTTCTTTTTCCCTTTCCTCTTGTTTCCTTTTTCTCTTTCATCACACCTTCATGACACCTCTCAAGGGGATGGGCACACCCCCCTGAAAAATGTGGCGCGACAAAAAGGGCCTCGGCACGCCCCTGCTCTACCATCAACTCGTTGAGTCACAAAATGTCTTCAGGGCACTTATATGCCTTATTATTGCGGTGGTACGATTCTTTGGTAAGATTTTACGCAACTTGTCATCGAGACATTTTCACAAATGTTTTTGTCATTCGTATAGACAAACGAAAATGACCGACACTTTAAAACGACCATCTCTAGACACTGCTTACCGGTTCATAAATTATAAACATATGTTACCCATCGTATATTTTATTTCCTAATTTGAGTAGTTACTCAATTTAATACTTGTTTCATTGCAAGGTAGTAGTCACAGATAGATGGATGTCTTCTTTTTCAAATAGACAAAAACCAAAGTGAACAAGATTGTCTGAAAAATTAGTAATCTGTAGATGTCGACACCATTAATTAATATGCGAGTTCATGTGCAGATACCAAAGTTCGTGATTAGATGCTGCGCAGCCATCAAATTTCACGCTTTTTGACAAAAAAAAACTACTCTTTAGCCATTTTGTGAAAAAATAAACGGGCATATTCAGATTTAAAGAGGATTTTTTTTTAAACATCGAGACTCCGTAGATACCAAAGTTTCATCAAAGTTTGTTCACTCAGGCACTCTCACTTCGTATGGTTGCATTTTTCACCTCTGCTTTCCATTCTAGTCCAATTATTGATTGGTTTATATGGATTATCGGCGTACAATCACGTTAGATGCACTTTGCCGCGCTCCGCTATCGCTCCACTGACGCCAATCGTGATGCTGATCATTTTTCGGGGGCAGGAACTGCTGACGAGGCGTGAGCGGCAGCTAGGCAACCGTTCCCTCACGTTAACCTAGTGTAAGTCACGTGCCTTGCGCGTCACTCCGAGAGAGTTCCGGTGGAACACAGGTGGTGACAAATTCAACCTCTGCTTGGCATATTAGTGACTACTACCTTGGCACGCACATTTAGACACAGTCTAAACCTAAATGTAGACATCCACATACAAATAAATTAGTCTTTTTCGGAAACATGTCCCCTAGGCTATGTTCACTGATCTCAGCCGATCTGCCGACGTCTTCTAAGGCGGTCTGTTTGATAGTGAGTGTCTTCTGGCTCCGCGTCACTCGAAGATTTAGCTGAAGCTGAATTCGTTTCCAGGGACTTGATTTCCACCGGCGCGTTGACCCATTCATTGGAGAAGTGCGGCCATTGCTGGATCTCTTTAAAGAGTGCGTCCCCCGGACACTCAGTCACCGTTTTGCCTTGCCGGTGACCGATGAGTTTGTAATCCTTGGCGATTTGGCCGGAGCTGACGCCGCACTTGATGAGCGCCTTGACTGCGTTCAGCATTTCGGCGTTGGGAACAGAAGCTGTCAACAAACGATGATTCCTTAAGAAATCAACTCTTTTAGTGGAACAAGTTGAGGTTCAGGTTTGTTTTTAACGACTCTCAACGTAAGATCACGTTAGGAAAATATCAGAGTATAGACTGGATTTGGTAGTGCGTTGCACTGATAAAAATTATCCCTCTTTTGGGTACTATAGGGTGAGGATAAGGGACCATGTTCAAGTTTCAAGACAGGCATTATCAATAGAAAGGCTGGAACTGCCCTTATTTGATGGCTGTTGAGAGGGGTTAATCTCGAAAGATAATGAAAATAAAGGTCTCGTTTTACCTTCACCCCAGAATGCGTGTTGGTTTACCTAGAGCCCTATAAATTAGCAGAGACGTGCAAATCAAACCCCCACCACTCCATCTCCGCCATGTTGAGCACAGTTCGCCCGTAAGAAATACATTGTGCTCATCATGGCGGCCCCCATGGTAAGGAAGACCATTAGCGCCTCCCTGTGAAGTTTCTCAAGACTTATTTTTGTAAGTTTAGGTTAGATTTTCAGATTAGTTTCGATTGAAATTAGTGCAGGCTAGCTTACGGTATCCTTAGCTAGATTGGAGCCCTATTTCATGATGTTACACTGAAAGTTTTCCCTAATAAAGTCGGACACTGTTAAAAATAAATCGCGAATTGAGCACTGATGCTGAGGGAAACACCGGCATAATGGAAACACGTCGCGTTTGAGAGCCTGCAACGCGTGCCGCGGGGAACTCTATGGATGAACCAAGAGGCAAAGTCGAGGCAAAGTCCTTCTGACCTAAACCACTTAAGTCAGCTGGCGGCCGAAGATCAGTATAGGAGCGGACTTTGAAAGGGGTTCCCTTTAGCGGGGAACATTAATTCAAATGATCGCGGCGCCGCGCCGCATGTTCCCATTACCCATTGCCCATGTCTCTGTGCCATGACTGTCGCGTGACTGTTAATTGCCTTAATCTAAACCTCGTCACGGTTCATTTCCTCAAAAATGAGATGCGACGACAATACTGAATTCTAGGGTAACCTCTGATCTAACATAATTTAATCTAATCTCTCCTAACCTAACGCAATTAAACCTGTTCTCCCCCAACCTAAAAAAATATTAATTCTTCGGCAATATCAAAGAGTATCCTCATACCGTGAAAACTGCACTCACTGATGGAGAAATTTTTCATTCTTTTCATAGAAACTGGTCCCCTTCTTCAAAAAGATAGTCCAAATCCCAATCGGTACAAATCGTTCCAAATGTACTCTAAAAAAACACCCCTGTTTTAGATAATCCCTTATTTGCTTTAGGTATCGATGGTAAAACAGGGAAAGAGCGTAATTTGGTCACTTTGGTAGATGCCTGTATCAATGACCATATCTAGTTGAGTGCTCTCAACGAGACTTGTTAATTGATATGCTGTTGTTAATAGGTTTACCTATAAAAATAACCGAATTACTGTCTTGACCTGTTTTACCTTCACACCCAAAACCGATATGAGACTAGAAAGGGCGTAAATTTTTTATTTTGTGTATAAAGTTTTATTGAATAAATTGGATTTCGTCTACACACCACAGACGGTTTACTACCGTTTTTAGAATAATATTGCGACGACGTAAAATTCTTTAGGGTATACCTTTTATTTACGTATTTTGTCTGTTTTGCACATGGCTGCAGACTGGTTCGCGTTGCCATGTCTCTTGTGTAAAGGAAATTGTCTTCTGTCATTATCTACAGCACCTCACGGTTTTGTGGTCGCGACAATAACGACCTGACATTCAGGCTTTATCTGACGATAAAACGCTTCCTTTTTGTCGGCTCATTTTTTTTTTTATCAATAAGCTGTATAGTGTAATCTCATGATCAGCGCCCATGTTGATGATGAAAATTTGATTCCTGTTGGAAACAATATCTCCCAAATAGTCTGAAAGATATCCTACATCGGTTCAGCCAAATCTTATTTTGATATATGTAATTTACCTTGTTTTCAATAGCAATAGCCACACTCTTAATTTAAGAGGTTTGCTTTGTCATCATTGTAATACTACGTCACCAAGCCGAGCGGTGCGATAGACAACCTAAGCGCAAGGTGCTAAACCTAAATTAAATAAACCTAACGAAACCTACGCATCTTAATTTTATTTAGTTTGTGACAAACATTCTAACCAGAATGGAAAATAGAGGGGGAAATCCGAATCTTAAAAACTCTTCACCAATCTTAAGGTCTAAGATTTCCTTTGGTTATTGATAGGTCGGTTAACTTATCTAACACGGCTGCTACAACTGTTTGGTCGCGGTTATTCACGAGCCATTGCAAATACTGTAGGGGGACGCACGTAAACCAACCTAATTGGGAGGTGACTTGAACGCACGGTACCCAACCTAAAACATGGGGCAGGCGTGCGAATAGCCACTTCGTCACTGGAACTTAGCCATAACGAAAAAAATGCTTGACGAGAGCTTTCAGTTTATAGATCTTGCTGCAATAACGTCAATACGAGTAACGCCACTCTTCCCTTTTTTTTAGGGTTTCTTCCGGGGTCCTTTTTAAAAATCGATTTATGACGACTTTCAATGTATCGAAAGTCGATGTATCGATTAAGCAATATACTGGATATTTAGGACTTTCGATACATCGAAAGTCGATGTATCGATTAAGCAGTATACTAGATGATTAGGACTTTCGATATATCGAAAGTCGATGTATCGATTAAGCAATACACTGGATGTTTAGGACTTTCGATACATCGAAAGTCGACGTATCGATTAAGCAATACACTGGATGTTTAGGACTTTCGATACATCGAAAGTCGATGTATCGATTGAGCAATATACTGGATGTTTAGGACTTTCGATGTATCGAAAGTCGATGTATCGATTAAGCAATATACTGGATGTTTAGGACTTTCGATATATCGAAAAGTATCGATCTATAGATTGATCATTGCACTTACTCTGCCAATCCCCAATTAGAGTAACTCCGATGCTGTTGAAGTTGTATGGCGGGGCATGTGCACCGACGGCGCCCCATCCACGACCCACGTACACAAGTCCGTCACCGCCAATAGCGAAGCTACAAAAAGTGCAGAACCCTCGTTAATGGACTGCTTCGACAGCATATAGTGAACATACATTTTTATAAGCCTATTACCGTAATGCAAAAAGCGTGTTTTAGTGAAGAGTACTTCACTTTATTTCATCAAATCTCAAATCGCCATCGTCAATAAAAAAAATGTGATTCATAAGTGTCATTGATTCATCAGCATTGGCGACGAAAGCCATCAGCTGATTCGGTTAGACATGCGTTCATACTTCGATGTCCATAGTTCATATTCGCGATTTGTACTGTTACCTGAACTCAGGTATATGTGTAATGTTAAGATTTACAATTAAACAATTCTCTCCATTGTAATTGGAATCGATTGTTTACAAGCAATCAGTCGACAAAAACTATCTTACAATTAGCTTTGACCTAACTCCCAATTTAGGTAACTGCCCAAAACACTGTTTTAGGATAACCTAACTCAAAATAAAATGCAAATACGAGCTTTTTAAGAATTTCCAATGAAATCGTCACCAAGCCGGATGCCACTTACTAGCCAGTGGCTGGCCAAAAAAGTAAGTGTCGTGAAACTTAGCTGCGCGAAACGTCGCTCAAGACAGCAAACCTAAGCGATTGTGAGTAGTTGATTCTAGTAGAGGTCAAACGGGGGGCATTCGATAGCGCCAAAAACCACAAGCGCCAACGCCGCAAGCGCCAGTCCGTAACCGCCAAACGAGAAAAGTCGGAAAACGCAAAGTTCGTATAGGGTAGGTTAGGCCAAGTTAGGTCATGTTAGGTTAGGCTACGTTAGGTTAGGTAAGGTTAGTATTGCGGTTAAGACCTTTAGCGTTTGCGACTTTTCTCGTTTGGCGGTTACGGATTGGCGCTTGCGGCGTTGGCGCTTGTGGTTTTTGGCGCTTATGACAGCT
>Ga0058701_10005005_pt1 | contig 10895 bp, 7 predicted proteins | sample AgamicOrMae_FD_97039 | JGI IMG/M metagenome (GOLD analysis project Ga0058701, IMG submission 97039) | Agave microbial communities from Guanajuato, Mexico - Or.Ma.e | ecosystem: Host-associated > Plants > Phyllosphere > Phylloplane/Leaf | place: Guanajuato, Mexico | collected 2012-06-04 | reverse complement strand
TTTTTATTACGGTATGGAGACTGTATCACTGTTGTAGAGTAACAATGTCCCCTACCACCAGATTAGTTGGCATTTATAGATCGCCATTGTACCTTGTGTTTAATGGTTTTATACTAGCTGCGCAACTCCAATACATATTTCAGGAGTAAAACTCTCTCTTGGAAGCTTTGCAAGCTGTATTTCCACAGAAAACGATAGACATTTGATTTTGCGCAGGTGAGAAACCCAAATGTGGATGCTGTGACCCAGACACGACCGTACATTCCCTACAACTCATGGACTCAGTACGAATACGATGTCGATACCAGAGCACCAATCGAGGACGAGCAAGTTCTTCATTCACTATCTGAATTTCTGCAACGAGTTGAAGGCCCGTGAGTCTATTTTCGCAGCGAACGAAAAATATATGTCTTGCTGTGATGAGTTCAAGAGTCTAAAGTTTTTGTGGAGAAGAAAATTTCGTCGCTGTGCTACACCATAGCTACTTACGATGAATGAAAAAGAAAAAAAATCCATTCATCTTGCAGTCGAGATCAAAAATCGAGTCATACTTCTTATGAGCGTGCCCATACACGACAGTAAAGGGCGACAAGAATTTTGATGCCGACCATAGGGATAATTGATCGTTGTCCAGTGCACGAAGTTTCATTTTCAGAACTAGCAATTTATCCTATTTTTAGGATGTCGGAGATTTTGAGCTATAATGAGATCCTCGACAACTACCGCGATGATTATGCCAAGCTGGTCGTAGACGAGGAAGATACGGATATTCCTCAAAGCCAAGATTTTACGGAGTTCATCTCGTTTACGGATATGAAACATTGTCAAGGGAAAGCTGTATCATGCGTTGCATTTCATCCTATGTGGACAGGTAAACATACTAAAGTGTGTCCCCTGATAATGGGCCTTTTCAGATTTTTTTTAAAGATAATCAGGCATGCAAGCGTCTCAAAGAGCTTTTTCACTGGAACTAAAAGTATTTGTATGTTTCCAATGTGCAGGCATTGTTGCGATTGGTTACGTCGAGCAGGGAAACGTCGATGTCCCGAAACTCGAAAAGCCCGATGAAGTTGAACAGGAAGTGTACTCAACCCACCGTGTTCTTATATGGAGTTTAACCGATGCATTTAAGCCAAAGGTATAACCACCTTTCATCATTTCTACAGATCCCGTTGTTTAAGAAGGGCAAAAAGAGGTATGTCCCGAAACATGGGTAGTGCCCATGTGTAGAGGAAGAGCTCTTACCTGTATACAGTTTAGAGCGTGGTATCTAGAAAAGAAAGTCGATAAGAAAATACAAACGAAAGTGCCATGACGAGCCCGGCTCGTGGCTTTCTTCTTCCCGTTTTCTCCCAGCCCGGACGTGATGAAGTCGAATGATTAAAATCACTTCCACAAAAATTCCAAACTGAGATGAATTCGAACTTCCGTCTGCTGCTTTGTTTCATTACGACCTCAAAATGAGCTCTTCGTAGCTGATTTGTTCACTTATCTTTTAAATATTTCTTCCCATGTCTTAAAATAGCCGAACTTATAGGCTGCAGAACATGGAACGTCTGGGGAAGGAAGACAAAAGAAGTCCCTACTTTTCACTTGAGGCGTGGTGATGAGAAACTATGCCATGTCAAGCAGCACTTTTAAACAGTGCCATTTCGTCTTAGAGATGTGCAATGTTTTATCTTAATACAGTTATTTTATATCTAATTGTTTAATACCATAAACAATTTCATCTTCGGATATTTTTTAAATATTTATTTACTGCTTTTGCAACGACATTTTTTAGTGGTACTGCTGCTGCAACGCCATAGTTTGTTGCTTGTTATCACAACGAGTGATAGTTCTTTTCTCTCTTCTTATTCTAAGGGTCCCACGTTATGCTTTGAAGTCGCTTCCCCTCTTTCGTGGCTTTGCTCTACCTCGCACATGCGTTTTTGCCAATGTTACGATACAGACTTCTTCCTGTTTTTCTTACCCAGAGGGATTTTATTTTGCCGGAGCTCTACATCCATACGTTTTCCTTTTGCCTTTGGCACAGTTGATCCTGGAAAGTCCGCGAGAAGTCTACTCCCTTGCCTTTGCGCCTCACAAAGAAGAACTCTTAGTCGGTGGACTTTCTAATGGCCAGATAGTCATTTGGGACATCCAAGGAAAAATTGAGCGAGTTGAAACTGAGATAAAACTCACGCCGGCACAGATCAGGCACAACTTAGCTATGGTAAGTAAAGACGCACAAAAGCCTTGCGGAGAATCCAAAGTGACTCGGTTTTACCCACTCTAGGCAGGGATCCTCCTAAAAGAGGAATACTGTACACAGTACGCAAATTTTCATCGCGATCTACTCGCGGCGGCAGGGAAATAACAAAATTTGCGTAATAGAGCGTGGGTGGGGTTTAGGGCGCTTGGTTTAAGGTGTGCTCTGCTACCGATAAGGTAACGCGTGAGGTTATATGTATCATTTTGAGTCATGTCTCTGGTCATGCACTAGCAGTCTAAAAGGTATTGTCCTCGGTTCTGGTCGCGCTGGAAGGCTCCGCCGTATGGGGAAATACATAGGCCACCACCTTGTTGCACAAGAACTGGACAATACCTTTTTGAATGATAGTATCTTACGTATTTGTTTTCGTCTCATGTATTTTTGGACTGTAATGAAATGCAGGATGAAATTTCTAATCATCCTCTTGTTAAGGTAAAAACGATGGGTTTAATATTTTGAAACTGCGGCTCGTTAGTGCAGGAGATTTTGATGAGAAATGAAATAGAAATTGAAATTGTTTTTTGATAAGCACTTAATGCTACCACGCCTACCTGCACGCGAGCCTACTGGTACGCGATTTTTTCTTTTTTTTTTCATTTAGCGCTTTATAATAATATTCAGGTTTCTGCTTGTAATCTTGGTGCATATGCCAGCCCCCCCCCCAAAAAAAAACAACAAAAACCCAAACAATACTTTTTAAAAGATGTTTTGAAACCAAAGTTTAAGTTTTGATTCAGAGGTCTCATATACATTGATTTACAGCATACGTGGCTGCTATTGTGAGTAAAGAGAAAAGATTGCAACAATGTGTCGTTACTTGTCCTGTAGATGAATATGATGGAGTGGATGAAGCAGACGATACTCGTGCAATATTTAAGACCAGTGGCCGTATCTTCTCTCCAACATTCCCACACGGATGTGGTGTACGAATTACGATTTTTGCATCCATGTTGGACGGTAAGTAGAAAGTATTCACTTCCATTATTCATTTATGTAGCGAATCAGAAGCTCAGGCTGTGACCAGCATTTCCCAAAAGCTGTGCAGTCTGGTGTTACCGTCATGAAATAGTAAATTCTTCACCTTTATTTTTTAACTGCGTCCACATCACATATTTTGATTTAAAAGTGATACTACTCATTACATTGACAAAGAATGAAGTCTAGAAAGAATTTTTACATCGTACTCCCGCATTGACGAGAAAACCGATTCGTGAACTACGTCCTTAATTTTTCAATAAAGCCCTGCTAGTTACCCGTTTCCTGGTTTGAATCTATTCAACCATTAAACCCCTTCCACTGGCTCCCCGAACAGGCGTTGCAATGCTCCGTAGTGTTAGAATCAGCGTTTAAAGGGGTGACATTAAATTGTTCATTTCCCATTGTTCCAGATAACTCAAGCGGGCAAGTTTGAGGCATCAGAAGATTCTCATTCCACGTTGGTTTTATCTCAGTCGTTGGATAGCACAATACTTATCTGGAATCTTGACCCAGCGACCAACTCCTCTGTGGGCATAACTGATCGTGCGCGCAAGAAGAGATCGGCGAAACGCCCCGATGGTCTCAAATCCGAAGTCTCACCTTACGCTATATTTCATCGCGCATTATCGCCGTGTCTGAAGGTATCTTTTGTCTGTAGCTTACTGATAACCCAATCATGGCATTTATACGGCGACCAGCAGAGAGAAGCCTATACAGAAGATTAGTCTTAATTTCTATACCTTAGTTCTAATGGGGGAAAATACAAAAAAGTTCTTTTGTTAGACAGTATGCTTCCTTGTCAGCTGAAATGCACCTACAATTAGATTAACTTTCGAACGACTATTATTGCTGACGTATGATAACGTGACCTTAACGAACATTCTCTCCAGGTGGATCTGCCTCTCTCAGGCGACAGAGTGGGAGAAATGTTTAGGTCGATGGACATGCACAGCCCGCCGGTGCAATACATCCCTAACGAGGAAGAATGGGCTAAATTAACTATGAGACAAAAGGAGTCGCCTGGCACGCGATTTAAATATTTACCAGGTAATTTGACTGTGTTTTCCCACTAAACACTACATGTAAGTGCAGCTCCTTAAATGTGTATTTTTTTGTATTTAGTCTTGAAACTGCCCGAAGACAGTATGCAGCTCGAGCGAGCCTTCGTCGGCACAACTTCTGGTCAACTTTTATCAATCGAATGGGAGGACAGTGAGCCAAGGAGCTCTGCCGTCATACAAAACCTGAGTAAGCCGATTTATCTCTGTGACTTTGTACTGATTCAGCCCACGAAATATGCATAATATCTCCCATTCATTCTAGATTGCAACATTGAATACGTTTCTCATATACATGACGGCCCGCTTCTTCGCGTTATCCGGTCGCCCTTCATAGAACATTTGTATTTGACAATCGACTGGGGAAAGTTTGCGCTTTGGTCGACAAAACTGCAGGTGCGTGAAGGAACAACTGTACCCAAATCAACTGTCGCACTAGCTAGTCGATCTATGAATATATAATAAAAAAGGCCTGAGCTAATATATTCCTCCAAACGGTACCTATGTACCCAACGAGTCGCCGACTTGTACCCCCGCCACCTAGATGCAAGGCTGTCGCGAGTAGAGGGGGGCTGTGTGTCGGCCGCCCTCCGCCCAGCGCTTTGAGCGGCCAGGCACTTCGGGCGGAGGAGCTTGAAGCGCGGGGCCACCCGAAGCGCTGTGTAGCCTTAAACGCGGGGTCATGTGGATTTAAAAGTAGGAATTAAGAACGACTCATTGGCTATAAGTAGGTTGAGCCTAAGTAAGGTGAGAAAAGATTCTGCTTTTGTTGAAGATTTTTTTTTTGTGTGAGTGCTTTCATTTTAAAGCAATTATTTTAAAAAATCGATTTAAAGAAATGTTGATGCAACACAGACATCTACACAACCCTCCAAACGAAATAAACAAGCCAAAAAGAAGAGACAAACTTAAGAGGTTGCGCCTGGTATGATGCGCGAACGCGCGACCGCGAATCGGAAATATACAAGGAAATATAGGGAGAGGGTAGGAACTCCCGTAATATATTGCAGGCTATAGACCTACACACTCGTTTGCAGACATTACAAACTAGTCTGTAAACGAGAGAAAAAAAAGTTGTTTTTTTCATTGCATTTTATTGTCGATCAACGTTTTCGGAGAGTTCCTAACCTCTCGGAAGCTGGTTTGATGACAACAACTGAGCTGCGCGGGCGGCGGGGAAGATACTGAGAAAGAGACGTAACAGCTAATTTTTATCTGAATTTAAGATGAGTTTTTTTTTGCCTTTTTTGCGCTTTCAAGCTGCAATTTTTTTCCTTTCGCAAAATAAAAGGAGGCACTTTTGCCTAATTTTCTAAGCTCTTTCAATCTATTTTTTTTCAACAGATATACTTTTGTCTTATAGCCTTGAAATGTACTTAGCAATTAAGTGATTTGCTGTACGGCCTCGTCCTTCATTCTATTCACAACCAATTTCTTCCCTAATAAATGCTTAATGCAGAAAAAATACACTTTTTGTGTAGCTTGGAAGAGCACTTCTCTTGGCCCCGCAAAGGCTCGCGACGGTCCTGCCTGGATGGTTCGGGATAGGTTTGAGCTCCGTACCAGCTCCAAACCACGCCAGAGAAAAGATCAGAGGTGAACAGGGCGTGAATCGGTGAAGAATCTCTTTCCTCTCTGCATCCGATTCATCTCCCTCCCCTCGTCCTGAATGGAGTTTGAATCTTCCGAACCATTCAGGTGAGACCGATCGTCAAGGCCGGCAGTGCCGAGCCGAGCATTTTTGTGACTGTTTACTGCACCCTCCTAAAAATAAATGCAAAATACCGCGTTCCTGTCTTTTTTTTAGAACAAGCCCTTCATGTGGAGAAGACCAACCGGTGACAAAAGGTACTTGTCGGGTACTTGGTCCACGGTCTGCCCAATGGCATTCCGGCTATGCTGTTCGGATGGCTCTGTTGAAGTGTGGGACTTAACGGCCCGAAGCGAAACATACACAATTCTTCAAAATGTCTCCGGAAAGGCGCTGAATGGTGAGTGTCATTGCCGTCCATAAAATATCGCAAGTAAAAGAGTGGCGATGTATTCTATGAAGCGGCCACAAAATATGAACGAATGTAATAACGAATATACGAACTTCAATTTTACAGTTTTCGAAAATCATCCCAGAGTCCTGCCTTCGAATCTTGTTGGGATCGCTGATTCAACAGGGTGCTTCAGATTATTTTTCGACCCTATGCAGTACCAGGAAGCAGTGCAAGGAACCGTAAGTTTCTTCAGGATTTTATGAAGGAATTGAATGGTTCGACGTTGCTTGGGTATTTTTCCTCTCATTTATTTTTCTTGTTGATAACATTAATACGGATCGCTCGAAAGTTAGAAAAATATAGTTCCACTGGTAATGAACTATACTATTCCGCACGTAAGTATTCCGAATACCATTTGAGCAAAGATTTAAGGCTGGCAGCGGCGGTGACGCGAGCGCCGAGAAGTAACTGCGATTGGTGCACTCAACGTCCATCGTCAGTGTTCAAACCTGCCGGCGTTGCCGAGCACTGATGGTGTTCCGAAACTTTTGTGCGCGATGGGACTAGATATGGCAAAGTTATTATTCCCTCCCATTTTTTCAAACCTCAATAACTTGGGAACGGAATAAGAGATACTACAAAACAGCACAGAATAAATTTGGCAGTTTTTTGCTTTATTTACTGTACCGGTATCGACTAGATGAAGTGATTTTTTTTCCTGCAGTATCTCTTTCCGTTTTCAAGCTAAAGAGGTTTGAAAGAGATATGAGGGAGCTATACTTTGGCATTTCTTTGTACAATATAAACCAATTAATTTATTTACATTAAAAAATGAAAAAAAGAATCTTGAAAAAACTTCTCAACAAGTATACTAGTACCGTAGCATCCGACCATTATATGCTGTTCATACTGGTAGACTGTGATCTATTATTATTTATTGTCATATTAGTATTAAAAGACGTCAATGATTTTCCGTATTTAATAGCATAAGTTACACCATAAAATGATTTTACCCAACCAAAGGAACTCGGGCCGTCGCGAGAGGGGTGGGAGCGACGGGGCGGCCGAGAAAAAAAAATCCTATTTCTAGTCTCTGTTTGGTTCACAATAACAGCCGTAATTTCTTTATTACAGTAGAATCTCAGTACACGTCTCTCATTGTCAGTTGTAATTCCCACTCGTTTGTACTAGCAGTCTCAAATGTATTGACCGCTCCAATTTTGTCAAACTCTCGTAACTTTGAAACGGAGGGAGATACGCCAGAGAAGCACGGGATAAAATCGCTAGATCCTTAAGAGATATATCGATTTGGTTTGAGCTTTCTTGTCGTATCTCCCTCCGTTTCAAAGTTACGAGAGTTTGAAAAAATTCGAGCGGTCAATACATTTGAGACTGCTAGTACGTCCAATTGGTACAGACTCGTCTAGAATACTTTACATGGCGGAATATTCATACGGAAGATTATTTTTTTCCGTCCAAATTTTTGAGTCCCTTCTTGGACGTATAACCGATTCCACTGTGTAATTGTCGGATTTCAGTTCCAAGGGTACCGGTACCATCGGAAAGCTAATTAAAAACTGATCTCGTAAGAACCAAACACTTTGGACCTTTTTTGCGTCTCCAGGACATGTAAAATTAGAAAAAAAGAAAAAGTGAAAACGCGTTTTATTTAATTTTTTTGTTTAACGTAAGGGTGGACTGTCCATTGTTTGTGGTACGGATTTCCACGCGGGACCCAATGCCTCATGGGTCTGAGGCCCGCAACGAACCAGATGGGGCCCGTTTAGAGCTCTGATGGGGGTTACGGGTAAAAGACTCGTTTAAAAGTCATCAATGCCCATGTTATCCATTCCACCAAAGGTTCCGCATATGTGAACAACTATCGTGTGTACCGGTTCTGAGTAGTGGTGGGGGGCCCTTTGCCGTGGATATGGGGCGCTTAAAAGCTATTTTCTAAATGGGTCCTCCAATGTCTAGTCCACCCCTGTTTAAGCGCAAGCAGTTACGCTACCATATTTCCGGCCATTAATTTTTTAGACTCAGAGTTTTATTTTAGACTAGAATCAGTTGAGACTTAAGTGAAACTGTCATGTTGGCGTAACATAAGATTCTTAAGCATCTTTGCCTTTTCTCCACGAAGGAGCTTAGAAATGTAGCTTTTACTATTTAACTAAGATATTAACTTTGACATATATACTGTACATTCAACTCACATTGGCGACTACCGTATTTACTAATTGATAAGACGGGATGCACTCGTGTATAAGTCGCGCCCAAATTTTGAAGTCAATATTTTGAAAATAAAAAAAAAATTGTACTCGTGTAGAAGACGCACCTAACGTTTTAAAAAAATCGGTCAAGGGAGTTTTGGAAGCGCGGAAAAACAGTACCGGTATAGCACGGGATTATCATACAACTTTCCCCCTCTCCGTTTCTGGAGTATCGGTCAAAGGGTATCTGCGCGGCCCGGTGGTTTAATAATAAACTATATTTTTCGTATGATTTTCGTTGTTTATTGCTAAAGCCAGAGCCAGAATATCTCAAAATGATTTAAAATGCTATTAAGATTCCTTCAGGCATATTTCCAGTGATGTAGTTTCAAATCCCTCACTAGACCAACTTTTTAATGATCTTTACGACTTAGACATTTTGAACTCGTAGATAAGACGCACTCGTGTACAAGACATACTCGCCACGTTTTGAGGTCTACAAATCGAAAAAGGTGCGTCTTATCTTGTGAGTATACGTTAAATAGTATCTCCTCATATACCCTACCCATAAATTTAAATTTAGCATGTATTGGCATTATGTATTTGGCATATGTTAGGAAAAACTTTTTAAAAAATCGCCGAATAATTGGTATACCCACACCGTTTGACATTCGATGGGGAACTTATTTTCTCGACTTTGCGAAATCTCTCACGTAAGCCTACGCGTTGTTGATCTGGATATCTTTGTCACAGCACGAAAAAATGGACACCATGGTGGAGCGCGAAGTAATTAGAACTGCTGCCATGAAAGGGTGGGTGGAGGAATGGGCGCGGAGACATGCTGATGAACTGAGAGGGAAGAAGGCGGCAGAGGAAGCGAAGAAGCTCGAAGAGGAGCAGAAGAGGAGAAGGTCCTTACTCAGCAAAGCTGAAGAAAGCATTGTGGAAAAAGAGGAAAAGCCGGTAATTAACCCTTGTTCGGTGATTTTCATCAACGAAAGCCTTGTTTGCTCTTGGCCGATATTTGCAATAGATAATGGACGTACCGTAAAACAAATACTTGACGACTTGTTAGGTCATATCGTAACTGATGTACGGTGAGCTCTGGGAATGCTGGAGTAGACTAATTTTCATCAATAGAACAAAGAAAAAGCTTTTCGTACAAAATTTTGATGTTTTTTTTAAACATCTTTTTATTGAGTTTGACGTTCAATTTTGCTGGATTTGAGACTTTCGTCGTTGAGAAAGTATTTGCGTTTGGTCGAGAACAGTCCGCTGGGATGAAATGCGTTAACTCAGTTTTTGAAAGATAGAGTCCCCTTGCGTGCGAGGTATTGGGTTGAATTCCCTCTTTCTAAAAACTTGTTTGTTGATACAGGGACGGAAGAGGTACGGCAAAATCAATGACGAGAGGACCTTGAAGATGCGTCGAGAACACATGATGAAGATGATGATGGAAAAGAAAAGGATTGATCGGGAGGATTTAGAACGCAAGAGAGCTCCGTTGGTTGAAGCACAAGAAGCTATGCATCTCAAACAGCTCAAGATGAGAGAGGTGCAAAAGCACAAAAATACTATCTTCAGAGAAACGATCCAAGTATTATTCCCCGAAGTATCAGAGGTAAATATCTTTATTTTTGTGATAGAGTGCAAAAAAAGAAGGAATTTGTTACACAGACGAAATATCCATTCGTTTTTTCAGAAACCACCGCCCAAACCGACGGATTGCGAAACTTTAGCAGCGGGATTGCAAGAGAAAGAAAAGAGCTTCATGAGAGATTACAAAGATTTGGAAGCAGCAATACTTCCAAAGCTGAGAAAACCCGCGATTGTCAGTGACTTTAATTGGAAACATGTCGTGCAGGTAAGGGTCCGACCGCTTCGCTCGATACACCCATAAGAATGAGAGAACATTCGTCTCATCATTCTGCCGAATGTTCAACATACAGTTACAAAATCAATTTAAGAAAATGTTGTTGATGCAACACAGACATATGCGCAAAAACCTGCAAACTTAACAAACGAAAACACAAAAGAAGAAGGAGGCTTTGTCGGGTATGAAACGCTAACGCGGGGCCGTGCATTGGAAATTTAGCGAGGAGGTAGGAACTCCTTTAATTTCTATATTACGGCCCGTAGTCGATAGGCTCTTCTACACACGTTACGGACTAAAATCTGTTAGGGTAAAAATAATGAGAAAACACAGGTTTTGTTCCCTTGCATATTTTTCTGTAGACCAACAGCGAGTTCCCATGACTGAGTGGTCAGCGTATCTGCCCTTGAATCTCATGATTGTGGATTCACCCATGAAAAACGAGACATATATGCACCATATATAAACTATCATATATGCGACATCCGGAAACATATATGAAAAACATATATGGTTCATACATGCACCATATATGTT
>Ga0058701_10005004_pt1 | contig 10896 bp, 5 predicted proteins | sample AgamicOrMae_FD_97039 | JGI IMG/M metagenome (GOLD analysis project Ga0058701, IMG submission 97039) | Agave microbial communities from Guanajuato, Mexico - Or.Ma.e | ecosystem: Host-associated > Plants > Phyllosphere > Phylloplane/Leaf | place: Guanajuato, Mexico | collected 2012-06-04 | reverse complement strand
TGCTCCAAAACGTAGTATAATACCCAAAAGCAGATAATCGTTTGGAAAAGCGCGGGAATTAAGTAGCAATAAGCTCAAGGAAGCAAGATAAAGCACTAGGCAGTGAGGGCAGGGTCCCGCAGCCACTAGTGTGTGCCTGGCCGCGTGGCGAACCGCGTGGCGAGGAGAACCACGAGGAGAGGAGAGATTCGTCCTCTTGCCTCCCGCTTTATCTTCCAGGTGCATTTATACGGGTCTTTTACGAGCGCTCGTAAAATTTACAAGAGCTGCTTTCTTGCCGGCTGCCGGCTTGCTAACTCTCAAGTAAAGATTACATAATTACGCTATTTGTGTACACAGAATATAAAATAGTAAGGCGGTGGTTTTCGTATAGGCCGCTAATTTTCGGGGACCCCGACGAATCGGCATCGGTCAACAGCCATAGCAAAGTGATCATAAAAGCAATGACGGGACTGGCTTCCAAACACGTGTTGAACATGTCGCAAGCAACCCCTGGAGTTGGCCGTTCGCTCCTCAATTAACAAGGATCAATGTAAAAGTTTTCCTCTATCTGAAACGTTAACATCGCTATTGCGTTCCCTTCCAAAATCAACAAGTAATTTTACTCTCTAATGTTTAAAATTATACGCAAACGTCTGGCGCTTATATATGAAACTTACAACCACTAAAACAAACCGTTAAATCGAGTGACTGTTATTGTGAGATGAGAGTATTACTTGTGGATGATATTCTACTATTCAGAAAAGTATTTTCAAAGCAGTACACAGTAGTTTCTGAAATACGACGTCAAAGATTTCACGAAGCGAAGTACCGAATCTATGGCTGTAGTGCAACAGTGCATGTACTGTACACAAAACAAGACGAAAAAAAAAACGTATTTAGGATTTTTTATTTGATGGATGTCTGTATTATATTAACTATACGTCACGCCAAAATTACAGCAGTTTCCCCTTAAGTAAATACGTCAACAGTCCCACTAGTCATTCAAAATTAGGCTCAAAATAGAATCCTTAAAAGGTGCTTGTGATGTACGGTGATGTCCTTAAGTGACGAGGCAAACAAAATCTGGTGACTTTTTTTGTAAACTAATGTGGCATTGCCCGAGGAGGGCAGTAGGAGGGTGTGGAGGTAAGAGGAGGTGCCTGCCTTTCCCCCAGAACCTTCCACGACTCACCACACGCGCTGCTGCCAACACACATTAGTTTACAAAAAAAAAAGTCACTGGATTTTGTTTGGCTCATCACTTATGGACATCACTGTACAAAAAGGCGATGTATTGCTAAGAAAGAGGAAACGATAAGTTAACTACGTCGTAGATTTTTTTTTTTGTCTTAAAAAATCGATGTTGAGATTTATCAATCATAAAAAAGTGTGAAGTGTTGCAACAGATTAAGATATAAGACAGGCATCTCATCTGTCAAGAGCGTTCTTTGTGCCTTACCGCAAATAGGCAATTGTACCCTTAATGGGCAATTGTCATCTGGTGAGGAAAGTGTCAACGACTGAGCGTCGACGGTTGAGACACGGCCCGGCCGAGCGAAAGGGCCCGGCCTGAGGGCCCGGTCAGAAGGGTCTTGCGATTTCATATACAGCTTTGTGGTTTCCATGATTGATTTGCAAAGCACAAAAGCAAAACGGCAAAAACTTGCATGCAATTAATATGTACAATAAACGCCGAGTGCGAGATAATAGTTTTGCAAATAACCTAAATGCTTTGTGCCCGCGGAAGACAAAATCTTGCTTTTGGCTGTTTGTGTCACAGTTTGTGTTGAATTGCACAAATCAAACTGATGAAACAACCTTCACACAAAGAGGGGGTAAAAACCAACTGGAACGAAATGGCTTTAAAAAAAAAAGGACATCGTTTCTCGCCGAGGGAAAGCCAGGTTTTCAAAAGGGATCACTCTTAACTTGAATCAGTTGAAATCTTCTGATTCTCAGTAGATATTCACTAATTTTCAATTAAAACCGACCCACTAAGGTGAAGTAATGCAATTCGATTGACTGAGAATTATTAGATTTCAGTAGATTTCTACTAATTCGTCTTTCGACAGATATGCCGTATATGGTTGTGTCGACAGGGTCTTCGTGAAGAGATTGTCATGGATATTTTTGCCTGATTGAGGAACTCTTCCGAAACTTTCACTTGGAGGAATTTAATACCCCCTAGACCAATGAGCACATTGGAGAAAAGGACTTTATCATCAAATTAAACAGAAGTAAAATTAATCCAACTTAGGCAAGATTTAGAGTTATCCAAACTTGAGGGAACCTAGCGCGCCTAAACAAGCCCAACACAACTAAAAACCAACCCAAGCAAGCCTACGCATTTTATGAGTAAACTAGAGGCTGTCAAGGCCAACACGCGCTGCGCGCGCATTTAATTCTGCAGAAGTAAAATCTATCAACTTTAAGTGGGCGCAATTAGAGTCTAAACATGTTCCTTTTCCTTGCAACATTTTCTTCGTGCGCAAATAGCCTTCCAACTTTTTAATTAATATAAAGGTACTGGTATTGAGAAGAATATGCAGATGATATGAAAATAATGTGAAGAGACAGAAAAAGAGAAACGAGTTGTATAAAACGCGTTTGCGGTGCAACAACTTTTATCTGGTTTTCAGATCAGCATCCTCCCAAAACTCCTCTAAAACACATCACAACAAGCACTAAAACCACCTAGTCCCACGCTTGCGTGATTTTGGTGGCGAGAAAGAGATAATTAAAGATTATATGAGAAAAACTTTTCGCTGCCTTGAATACACCCGCCAGTGAACCTGATACAAAATTGGGCTGCACTAAGACCTCTTCCTGCTAGGCTCTGGTTATGACCGCAAGTATGAACTGCGATGTTGCCGTGTGTGAGAATGGCTTTTTGTAACTGAAACAAAACTAACCGAATGCTAACCACATTTAGCTTCATTTAGAACGATTATCTACAGTGCTGGAGCTAAAAATAAATTCAAAAAAATTAAGACCCGAGAAAAAAATTACTAAAATTATTATTATTTTTTTTTAGTACAACGAAGATAGAGCTTTAAAAATATTTCAGGTTCGGAGGTTCCTCAATAAAGGAACGTAGTATATATGAGAGCAAAAGCTCATTTTAATCAAACTTTTAAGGTTAAAAGAATAGTTCAAGATAACTTGGTGAAGTTGTCACTTCGGTAGAAGTGTAACTAAAAGACAAAAAAGCACTCGATAAACTTGGCAAACCTGTAGCTTAAGGAGCTCTAAATAAGACTGAATAGGAAAAGAGGTTGAGATAACTCGGCACCGACAATCTTTAATGAGACCGAGGTACAGATATAATTCTGCGAGCTTCTAACTGGAGGAAGACAGCACAGTATGTGTTAGCTTAGCATGTCAGCAGAACAGCCTCTTACGTCCTTTGAGCCCAAGAAGAAGACACAACGGCGGCTGGATGTGCGTTACAGAAAGCAGTTGACGTTTACACGGCGGTTTTATCAAATTTTAGCGATGTGAAAGTCGAGATTTTGCCACTGACTGCAGGAAGTCCCCGTGCGCCTATTGTAGAGTATAACGCCAAAATGCGCGCGACGTCGAGGCAGTAATGGCGCTAGGCGGCTGGGATGCCAAACAAAATGGCGCCTGTACGGGCAATTGCGCTGGAACGGTGTACCTCCATCCCCTACCAGTACAATCCCCGCAACAACCACCCCACTCGCCCCAGCCCCACCCACACTGGAAAAAGACACACGCGAAATGGTAGAAAACACGCGCAGATTTAGGAAGCATATTTCCGTGTAAAACGGCCTGAGATCCGAGTAAGGCGCCCCTTCCACAGCATCTTTTCGTTTTATCGGAGAATCCGTCGTCCACTTTATGTCCGAGTCCCATTGGCACGGCAACTATGCACGCCTCCCTATAAGGACTGCTCCCATCCTTCGCGATATAAACATGTTGACAGCCTGTGTTATTTTATGATTGATTGAAACTAATCCGGATACAAATGACGTACTCAACTGCTTCACTATATACCATCAGAAACTCGCTCTCCCTTTCTAGTGTTGGAATTCAATGCTTCCAGTCAATGCTTCGTCACAGTCGATCGCGGTAAAGTGCGGATATTTTCCTTGAAATCAGTTAGCTTTATCGCTGCATTAAAATCTATTTAAAAAAAGATCACGGGTTTATTGAAGTCATAAACACTACGATGTAAAATTAAGCCTCATTCGCTAATTGTCCTTCTTTGTAAAATAAAAAAAAAATATCTACATGAAAAGAACGGTATTATCACGAAAAGTTCAAAGGACAATTCGCAAAAAAATCAAGAGCAAATTACGAGATAGGTTTGTTTAAAAGTCCAGTCACCCTCCCTTGGCGCATCATGGTCCTCCCCTCCCCCTCCACCTTCCTTCTATTGATCCAGTTTCCCCCGCCCGATCCCCTCCTGCGCATCGGCCCACGGCTCCGTTCTTGGCTGGAGCCGGGGCTGTTGAGCTAAGCAAAAGGCTGCTAGGCGCTGGAAGAGCCTCGCTGAAATTGTTTAAACTTCCTATAACGGTTATTCCCGGAGGTTCGGAGGCCACAGAGCGCTTGCGCGCATGCGCCCCAACGCGCCCGCGCTTAAACGCGCGCTTCCAACGCGCCATTGGCGTCGCTCCCAAGCACGTGATTGGCTTCCTAAGGGCGCATCAAGACATTTGGCGCTCGTCATCACGAGATGTCGCTCTCAAGATGCACTCAACGCGCTCTTCTCCTTTTTCTGAGCAGCACTTAGACCTTCCTCCGACACAAGCGGAATTCTTCCCTTGAATCACGGACCCCGCACTTATCACATATGGAAAACGAGGATAATATTCGAGAGAGGATTTTATTTGGATACCGGGGTATAATATTCCGTGACGCCTATTAGGTTTGCTTCATAGTGAGGAATCGAATGTACCTTGGGTGAATGAGCCATAGGTTTGGCTCAGCTTGGATTAGGTTAGGCTGGATTTCGTTTGGTCAAGTTTGGATCCGTAAGGTTACGAAAGATTTCGCTCGATTGGGTTATGTTTTGGCTTTGTTAGGGTCGGCTAAGTAAGGTTAGGTTCAGTTAGGTTGGGTGAGAAAGACTTGGTAAACCTATGGGTCTAGGATGGATTGCCTTGTCAGACAATGTCCGGTCGTGGTACTTTCTGTTCATTTTTTTCGTTAACGCCTCTTTTCAGCAAAAGAGAAAGTATGCCGCATTACTGGTTCTTTACACGACACGGTCGATGATAGCATACTACGATTACAAAACGACATACGTGAGTTAAAGCAGGATTCCGCTAAGCATTGCGAATGCTGTGGTATCTAGAAGACACACCTTGAGTTCCTCCTGGTTTCGACGCCCCGAGACGCGGGTGGCTGCGATCTCCAAGTGGAGTGCCATTTATCAAGTGGGGATGACAGAGGATATGGCCAGCTAAAATGAGAATTGGGCCGGTTACCCCTCTGGATAGGGTGGAACGGCGGAGGGCGGGCCGCAGAGGAGACATGCCATGGGAGGGATGTTCATGACGGCAATGGTCCTTCATGACGCCGCTCCAGATTAAAATAGACCTTTACCCTCGGCAACGGCCTCTTCCACTTCGAAAATGATCCTCCCACTGCCTATACCACAAGGAGTCTTAGACCTGATTCGAAAAACAGCCAAACCTGTTCTTCTTCTACCTTAACGTTTAGGAATGAATAGAATATTTTCGAACTTCAAAGAGTCAACTGAGATTCGTGAACACATTTAGTGAGTTTACCCATGAAAGCCCGGGTTATTTATTCATAAAGTATTTCAACGGTTGATATTCTTTAATCATTTTTCAGGCGTACAAAAATGAATGTATGCATCGCATGACTGAGAAGGCCTTGTGTTCCTCTACGTGATGTTTACAATAGACTGATATCCGGTTTGACTTCAGGAACGCACAAGCTTGAAGTAGGGAGCCAAGGGAATGCTATGTAATCCTCTCAAAAGCACCTGTTATTCAATAGAACGTTACTGATCAGTTTTATATCACTGTGAGAAAAAAATAGGGACACCCCGTAGCGAAAGAGCGAAACCTTTTCGGCGAAGGACGATGCAGAACGCCACGGAGGGGAGGTATGAATGAAGACTCCATCGACCAGTCCAGAGGCTGTATATTTCACACATTGTGTTGACTGTTTAAGAGATTGTGGCTATAAAGATGATTACAACTACTAAACTACTCTTTACTGCCCATAAAAAGGTCTCCACGCGGTGTAAACCAGAAAAAAAGAAGACGGCGCGACTCTCTGATTTATCTGGCCTCAAAGTTCACTGATTCCGCGATGACGAGAGGTTATCATAAGTGGATCGATAATCCCCAATCAATCCAAAGCTTTTGACGTCCTCAACTGCGCCGTTAATTCTGTCGTAAAAAATAGATAAATGGCGAGAAGTTTTACATGGCGGATTGCCAATGACACAGAGTAAACAATTACACATCATTACAGCAGGAAATGATTCAGTTACTCTTCAGGCGACATGAGTGCAAAATGAGTGATAGAGAGGCCATGCGTCTGTGACTATGGTGTGCATGAACGTGGCGTGAAATCATAATTAGAAATCACTTCTTTACGACAGATTATAATGTATTTTATGAGGGAACATAAAAGCAGCCATTACCCGTACTGACCTAACTCAATGTCTGGCCCTGTGACAGACACAAATAAATATACGGCGTTTTAATGGCCACCGCCGTGCAACTAACATTTATTCACACCGCGAAATCGGGGCACATAAACAATATGCTCACTGACAAATGCGTTCATAATGCTTCGATAGTTTGTTACTAGAGCTCGGTGTGGTGCGTCTGGCAATAATTCACAATGCAACCTTCTCAAATCAGGTTGATATTATGATTTAAAGTCTGCTCGATAAACTCTCAAAAAGAACAGTTTTCTTTTTATTTATTTTTATGACTATTTAAGTAAGAGTTATTCAATCATTTTCCGATATTCAGCAACACACGGGCATCATTTAATGAATGCCTCTGAAGAACTTATGATTATTTATTTTTTTAAGCATGGTGCGTATTTTGTCAAAAGTTGATAGGATATTCCATTAATATTTGCAGTAATCCGGGTAGCTTCTGTATAAAACAAAACAAATAATTTTATAGACTTCAATGAAGGGCGAGTTCGATTCCGTCGCAGTTAAATAAAACGGAGTTATGATAGAAATTCTTAAGTACTGCAGTACATTTTACTTAGCTAACATAATTATTAAATACGAACTCCGTTTATTCATGCAAATCTTCGCGAAATCGACTTTACTCCAAAACAAACAGAACAAGATAATGAGGTGTTTCGCCTATAGCCGCCCTAAGCAAACAATCTTAAGATAGGAATAAATTAACAGGTCGAATACGCTTTGCCTGGTTTGAATATAGAAAGGTATTTTTTTAAAAAAAGGAAGCCGGAAGAAGATTTAATTAATATGTCTATCCGTGACCTATGAAAACAGTTGTTTTTAAGATTCCGTACCCTGTGCCTCGTTACGGTATCGCTCCGCTCAGTTTGACAACGGAAACTAGAACAAGGGAATGAGGCTTCCAAAGTGTAGAGTTACACTGAAGAGGTGTAACTATTTGTACGGCAGTCTCCGCATCCGGTAGTGTGGGTGCGTACTAAAAAGGGACAGGTTGTCGAGGGCGACAGCCGGGGAGACGGGGGGGGGGGTCAAGGGTAGTGCACTAAGGAGCCGCGACGCCGCAGTTTTAACGGTCGTTATAAAATGTTGCGGAAGGTTGCGCGGTGGTAGGCGCGTGCCGCTAGTTTTAACGACTGTTTCATGGCTTTTCGATTGCTTCACGGAGACTGGACAATTCCGACGGTGGGAAGATCTCAGGGCAGAGACAAAATCGTGACTTTGAATCGCACCTCCTGGTTTTTCGTGGTGTATATCTGAACGATGTATGTTTTCTCTGCATCGGGTTTGCAGTGCGTTGAAGTCTCTAAGAGGCAGTGGTAATGACATATTGATAAGCAGTGCAAGAATAAGTCTAACTTGAGATCTGACCTACACTAAAAGTAAAACCAAATAAGCTTATCTTTCGTGAAATTAATAAAAATAATCCTAGGTATCAACAAATTTGGTGTCTCAGAACATGATATTTGCGCGGTAAAGCCGGTAGGTTGGTACACTAAGGATTGACCTTGAGTGGGCAAATCGCTGAACTTCTCGTCGCCCAACTCGCTATGCTAACCTGCCGGCCTTGCCGTACACAAATGTAGGTGCTCCGGTACTTTTGAGAGCGATAGTACATGTTTTAGGCCAAAAGATCATATGAGTCAAACGTACATTTTTAAAAATATAAGATAGACCCAACGGAAAAACATCGAAATACGCTAATACCGAGCCCTTTCATTTAGTAAAGATGTCAAAAAACCTTTAAAAAATGAAAAAAGGAACAAAAAAACCGTTTTGGACCCGTTTTATTTTTTTGCCTATAACTAGCTTAAGACTCCAGAAAAGGCATTTTTTATAAGGTAACCAAAACTAAATTAACTCAAAACCTAACCTAGGTTAACCTAACCTGATCATTTTTTACTCAATCTTATCGGTAACCAACTGACCATCTCAAGCAACCGCCCGTCTATTCAACATCCTGCATAAACCAGATTTGGTTTTATGTCAGGCTGACACTTACAGAACGCATGACACCCACGTCATTTCCAATATTTAATTGATAAGCCGGAGAATGTCTCCCAAGCTAATTCCAAAACGGATTAAAGATGGCGACGCAACCGGTTTGGTTACCAGCAGCGACGCCGCGATGCAACGCCATGCGCGCATAAAAGCGGCCAGCCGCCATTAACTCAGGATTTGCGAGATCGCACCTGATAGCCATGACCCCCTGGCGCCCCCCGGCTCCGGCGCCCCCTTCTCCCCGGCACCCCCCCGGCCCTACCCTGCGATGCCCCCTGGCGGCCGATAGGTGCGACTGTAGCTTAGCCTCATCTCCAGAATGGAATTCTTTTAGCGACTCTGCCGGCCTCTGACAGCATCTTCAAACGAATTGAGGAATTCCTTGAATTTATAGAACCGCTCTTGCGTCAGGAAAAAAGATGCTGATGGGCAACGTGGGAAGGTCGGGGTTTGATCCCCCGCAGAGTCGAGTTTGTAGAGTCGCATTTTGATTATACTCGAACCTCTCTACGTCAAATATCTTGACACGGCAAGCAGCTTATTTTTTATAATTCTGAACTTAATTATTTTTTTTTTAATTTATTTGTGTTTTTAATTATTTTTCTGATAGGCAATCCTTCATCGATCAAATACTTTACTCTGTCCTTTGAGATTCGAGTGATTAATACTTGTGAAGTAATCTCCAAAGATCCGTCAAGTTTTGTTTTCAACTAACGTAAGTAATCAAATCGGTAAGTCGACTGATGGTGGAAAAAAAATTGTTGTCCCTCAAAATTTGTACTTTTTAAAATAAAAATGGGTGTTAATTGGTAGTTATTTTGTTTCAAACACATATTTTCTGTGTACTTTATCAAAAGCGCCGCTCTTAAAGGGGCCGCCTTATCTCCTCAAAACAATCTGACACGGTACTTTCATACGTGACCAATGCTATTTACTTTAAAAAACCGCGGATGTTGCCGTGCACGTGACGTTGACACGGAACAAACCTAACCTTGCCACTAGATGCGGGTCAACAACTTTTAGGCTGTTGGGGATGCGACGACACCAAGCTCGGTAATATGGTTTCCATCACTTTCTTTTAAATATAGTTTTCCAATAGAAACTACGTGGATTTGATTAAAAACCCAATACTACTTCGGGGATGTTGTCCAGGAATCAGCCAACATCACACAGCTACTACAACCAATCTCTTATATAAATCGGCATGATTTAGCAAGAAAAATTTGACGTTAAGGTGGTATGAGGAGTTAGAGCACACTCTTAGTTTTATGGACTTCAAGTTCATCCTGATGTGCTCTTAAATTGATCTTCCAATAAGAATCGCCAATACTGTCAAGGTGTGGCTTGATTGGGGCCCTGTAACTCGCTTCAATATCTCTCTGCTGGGCTTGGCAAAGAAGTGTAAAACACAAGAAATATCAAAGATGGAACTTTAGAAACTCAGCGTAAAGCTTGAAGATGATTATCGACTAGTTGGACATATCGCTAAAGGGTCCAAGTTTGTGAAGTAGTTGGCAGGGTTAAACCCTAGAGACAACTCTTGAGGACGTTCTACGTCAACACGGTGATATTGTGGATCGGAAGGGTTTTATATATCGTGTGATAACAAAGTTGACGACATGGAGCTTAATTTGAGTCCGAAACTCCATTAGAGAGTCACATTCCTCTACCTCTTTCTCGACCAAATCTTTCGTTTTATCTCGACATTCGGCTGAGTCGTTTCGAGGTCCAAACATAGTGTGCATGGACAACTCTCTTGGTCCGAGTGCTTATCTGATGTGCTGGCAACAACTCAGCTCATGAAATCGATACGTCTTTGTCAGTTGCCGCTGCCAACCCCCCGAATAGCTTTCTCATTTTGCACCGAACTGCTTCGCTGGATTTCTCTACAAGCCCGATAGCATCGTGCTTTTCCCACTTCTGCGATATATTTTTACGTCCCCCTTTAAATGCCCTGCCCGATAGGCAACCATCTAGACAAAAATAAATTCGCATAACAGAACGAGATGGCTAAAACTTGGCTCCATACTGACGCCCAATGGCTACCGGATGTATCACGTGAGACGTTAAGGGGGGAACAAAATAGTCGTACTGTAAGGTCGAACTCTCTATTACTTCTTCCATGTTTCGTTATCAAGTCGAGCAGAACGATCGACGAGGCATCTCAGAGCATTACGACTGCAGGACGAGGAACAGGATGAATTAACCGAGGTGGTTGTATGTTGCTAATACTAATAGGG
>Ga0058701_10005003_pt1 | contig 10897 bp, 8 predicted proteins | sample AgamicOrMae_FD_97039 | JGI IMG/M metagenome (GOLD analysis project Ga0058701, IMG submission 97039) | Agave microbial communities from Guanajuato, Mexico - Or.Ma.e | ecosystem: Host-associated > Plants > Phyllosphere > Phylloplane/Leaf | place: Guanajuato, Mexico | collected 2012-06-04 | reverse complement strand
TCGTTCCTTATAAAGTTTACTTTCCATCTTATGTTTTATTCTCTAAACAATTAAAACGTTTTAATTGATATTTTATAAATTAAAGCAATGATTTTGGGGTTTTCCTTAGCTGAGGGAATTTTTTGGGGGAAAAGGGAAATTTTGAAAGCCTGCGTGGGAAAAACGAAAAAAGCCATCTGGCAACACTGCACATCGAGCCAATCCCCAATTCAACAGCAGAAACTGTTATAATGGAACTCGGGAAAATCTTTGCCATCTGGGGTTATCCGGCTAAGCTTGTGGCTGATAATGGTCTACCTTTTCAGTCTATTGCTTACAAAGATTTTTGTACCAGGTGTAATATTATCTGTTGCATCATATCAGCATACTCACCGGAGAGTAATGGTTTTGGAGAGAAAAGTGTAGATACCGCAAAGAAGGCCATGAAGAAACTAATGCATGACTTAGAAGCGAAGTCAACTGTCATTTCAGATTTCCATCTCAGAAGCTGTGTAAACAGATTCCTTTTTAACGATCGGAATAAGCCCTCCACAGTCACAGGAAAAACTCCAAACGAACTTTTATTGTTTCGTCCACGTACTGAACTCTCCAAGTTACTTCCACAATCCCAAACAGACTAATAATTCCAATTTCAGCATGTTTCGAGAAGGTGATGAAGACAATGTCAAGGTTGGAAAATCACCCTCCATGGAAGGGATTATAGTACGCCAATGTGGTCCAGGATCCCCTAATTACCTGGTCAGCATTGCTGGTGTGTTTAAAAAAGTACATGCCAATCAATTGGTTCATGCACCTCTTTCGTCTTAAATGATTATTTTTGTTTTGTATGTGTAATTGTTCACTGTTTACCCTAGTTAAGTCCTAGTGAGGAGCTTATATTTTTCATCAAAATAAAACACTTCCAATACGTTTTGTGAGGGGGGAGGATGTTATGTTCTACAAGGCGGTAACAAGCCACATTGAAAAGTGTATTTCCTTGGCAACCTGGTATTGTAAATAAAGAGTTCAGTTTTGGCCTCCATTTTAGAATCATCGGTTATTCAGTAGTTTGAACACATTTTTTTTTCTTTGTTTGTTGTGTGAAAAGAGGTTAAGAAGAAGGATGCCGAAGAAACTAGCTGAAGCCAAGGCTTAGAGCTGAGTGCAGGCCTGAAAGGCGGTCGCAGATTACGCTGAAGTTCATAATTTCTTTTTAATTGAAAAAATATTGTTTTTCCCATGTCGATTTTACAGCCTTTTTGAGAAACTATTGGTTTAACAAAATTGCAAAACCTTAGTAATATTTAATGATACAGACCTGGCGCGCCCACCAATGGAAGACCATAAACCTCAACCAGCTATGGTTTAAATTTTCGATACTGGCCAAAAGAAAGCTATCGAATACTACTATAAAAGGTACTTTACTGCCATATAGGTTACAAACTTTTTCTATGACGTATTTTTCAGGCTCAAAACTGGGTGAAGGCCAGAAAGGCGGTTCGTTGTAGGCCTAGTTAATTTTTATCGCACCTGTAGGCAATATCAATGACATTTTTTGAAAACTATGTTCTCTTTTATTATTTTTTTATTAACTTTATTTTGTACGTTATAAATTATGTATAACTGACTAGATATCACCACAAATATGTTTTTTTTAGTTTAGAAAAAAATGGTGTAAATTAGAAGTGTGTAAAATGTACGAGAAAGGTGATTCGGAGGAAATACCGAATGTTTTATTACTTAAATCATTATAATATAAATAAATTTTCAAGATGCTACAGTATATATACATTGGTTTAAGAACATACATAAAATCATAAATACATTTAAATTCGTTAAAGACATGTTTCAATGTTTTCATTGAAAGTTGAAGTTGTTTTTGTTCAAACAATATGAATTTTTGACTGGAATTAGTGACAAAAACAAATAATTAAATGTATGACGTATAACGTATCAGAGACATGTATGTAAAAAAGATTTATCTTATCTAAGATCAGCATGTTTTAAAATATAAAATAAAAGCAAACTTTGCTAATTGAAACGTGAGTACTTACTAGCCGATGTATCGCCAGAATTGTCTGATGCACGCTTCATTCCATTTTGAGAATTTTCCCACGCCTCGACTGAGAGTACTGTTGTTTGATTCAGACCTGCAACATTCGCATTATGTTTTTAGTTATCAATACAAGGATATTTGTATATTATAAATAATGCAAGTGTCGCTTCATTTTTTCTTTTAAATTTTCTTTATTTTCACGCCGTAAGTATTGAAGGAAAAAACGTAACCAAGTTAAAGAGAAAACTTTTTCGAGTCCTTTTGCGCCTGTGCGAGCTTTTGTGCTGTTGTCATTAAATTTTAATTATGTACCGTAATTTTTTTGGATGGGAGAAAGAGTTAACTGATTGCAGTCAAAACAATCATAATTAATACGACTCTGTATACCCGACGGTAAAACTCTGTAAAACGACTCTGTAAATCTGTAAACACCCTTCCTCCTAAAAAAAACAACAAAAAAAGGAAGAAAAAGGAGAGAGCGCGATTTCTTGATTGAACATCAAAAGAAGCTCAGAAAAAAATTACGGTGAAAGTCGGAGAAGTTGACAACGGATTTGCCAAACTTGGTGTCAATATCGATATGGAATCACTGATGTTTTACTTGCCTTCGACCTTGGTGTGAAATTCAACCTGGTGATCATTGTTTTTCATTCCCTAATAGCCAAAAAACACGAATTTTCGCCTTTTTCTATTGCCTCTTGATAACTGCGTACATCATCTTGTATTTCTTCTTCCGTGCCTTTGTAAAAGGATGATGGCAACCACGTCCTCATCTTAACTCCATTCTTAGTACAGTCCTTAATGAGTGTGAACGGTTTCCTTTTTTTTTTCTTTCAAAAGTTGTTTGCTGGTACCCAACTTTAGCGATTTCGATCATTTTCAATCCTGGCACGTTGCTTATGGAAACGTATTCCCATTTCAGATCTTGCTGCTGCCTTCTAGCAGCGAGTTTTTTGGCCAACAGTGACATAATCTGAGGAACAAAAAAGACAAAAAGATTTGTTAAAATATCGGTATACATAACAGTAAAAACTATCTCATGTTTTGGAACTGGACTCTTTTGACCTAATCAACATTTTATTCACATCATACTCATTCTATCACTCATGTGTGCATCCTTAATGCTAGGGATACCCTTAAGCACACCAAAACGACTTGTTTTGAATAGATTATTGTAACAAAATATTGCGTACTTACGACGATTCTTCCTTAATCCTTAAAACGACACAAATGTTTGGTAACGTATCTTTCCGTAACTAACGTAAGCGGAAATAAAGGGTCGCTTTTTTTTCGACAATGGTCTTTTTCATAACCTGCCGCCAGGATCGCCAATATCCGCACATTCTAGAGCCTTTGGCTGTGAGATCTTCGCTGTATCGTATTCATGGCGAGTCTTAAGACTATTGTTGAAAAACTTCGTGATATCGTGTATACGACAAGGCGGAGACCGTGTGCCTCCCTCCGTACATGTACATCTTTGTTACCTTGTGTCGTGGCAACCCAGTTTTTGAGCCCTAAATCCACCTTGTAGAGCCCTCTATACAATAGAGAGGCGCAAGCGGGGATCGTGGAGCCCTCCGCTGGCGTAAAAACAAGGCTGCTATACACAGGTCTGTCGTAGTTCGGGGTCTCGCCGCTGCGAGCGCTGCAGTCCAGGTAGAAAAACATGGCTGCTTTACACAGGCTTCATACGGTGATGTTCTTCATTCTCTTCTTCTCTACAGCTTAACAGCTAACTCGTAGGCCGGTTGCGCCTCTCTAATAAATATAGGGATCTACCCAGTTTGAAATGAACTAACCCTCCGGTCATTATCTAAAGTCTTTTAATTATCGGTATAATTTAATCTCAGACACAATTATTTGGCGACGAGATAGTAGATATCGATTTCATACAGTGCAAAAAGCGAGCACAAGAAAAAGTACAAGAAACAATTAGAAATCTAAACGGAAATACCGGTATGGCTTCGGCGGTCACTAAATGTCGTTTACACGATATTCCTGGTGTCAGGCCGAAATATATTGACGAGAAAGGGGTCACATACTCTAAAATGGACTTTTCTTAATAAAACGCAAAAGGTTTCAAGAAGATTAGTTTACTTTTGTAGGAGGAGATGGATACTAACCGAGGGCATGTATTTTCAGCAACCACTCCATATATTTCCTCGATGCCGTGCCTGTAGATAAAATACTAATGATTTTCAAGATCAGCGAACCAATTATGAACTAATATGCGTAAATCCGTTCATTAAATTGAGGTTATACATCAATGATAAGATTGTATCGGGTAGAACATCTGTGACAGATTACCAAAAACGTGAGCGACCTAACGGTACTCTATATTGTCCCTGGTTTACAGCCCATTTCGGTGGTTTATATGCCCAGTCGGACAGATAAACCGCTGTTTCACCGAACATCGTCGGTAGCCAAATTTTTAGTTTTGTGCCAATCTGCGTTTTGATGAGTGCAAACGTTGCTCGAAAGCTCAAAATTTCCCAGGAACTAATCGAAATTTGGATGCGCCGAAAAATAAAAAATCGGCAATCGAGAAAGTAATGGGACTCTTATCTCCGCAATGCATAAGAGCTTGGCTTTTCTGGTCACCTCTAGTTCCAAACTCGCCGCTGTGGCGCTGCTGCATATGCTGCGGCCGCGAATAGTCGGGCCGCGCTTACTTCATCCTTGGGCAGCCCACCATTGCTCTGACAAGGATTGTGAGTCCCGGCGCCGTTTTTTCAGGATATTTGTTGTGGCGTACGTGAGAATAAAACCAAACTTGCTATTTAGCTAGATAAAATCAAGGGGAATCATTATGTGTGCGCATTATTTGTGCAAGTAGCGTATTAACGGAAATGAAACGTGCCCAGTGTAGCGACCTAACCTCTTCGTGCAACCGACAAGTGCAGTTTACTGTCTAAAGTGGTTTTAGTTCCTGCTTTTGTGTTGAACTCGCAGAGAAAACGTTTCCTTAGTCCATTTGAAAGATAACTGATAGTTTTGTTTTGGCCTTACAACCCCTATAACTAAAATAAAACGCTCGAAAGCAAACATAATACATCCGCCCTGAAGTGACGTCATCTTGTCTTGTATAGTGTGTTGTCGTGTTCTTCAACTTTTTAACAAAAAATTCGATCAGTTATCTTTCATCTTAATTTACAGTTTCTAAGACATCTTACTTTATATTGTCAGAGGTGATACATAAATATACAAAACCTCCAGATAAGCTTGGTAGTTACTCTTATACATAGATCATTTTAGCATAATTGCACGTAATGAAAGATATATGTCACTCCACAAAAGTGTGCAAAGTAAGTCATATAAGTTTCTACGATACTTTTCAATCATATTTTGTTGATAAATCTTCCAACCACGTTTGGAACTTCTAAGTTCTGTTCCTTTGTTGATTTTTAGTTTCTCAATCCTGTCAAAGCCAAAGGGGTATAACAGCAGACCATTGAGGGATTTAGCTCTTGACATGGCAACATGCGAAAGTACCAATGAAAACTCTGTGGATCCTATATCAATCACAGCCTGCAATATAATTAGAAACAAAAGACTAAGGTATCTTCCCCCTCTAATGGGTCTCAAAATTGCATTGTATTTAGTTGAATACTTTCTCAAGTGTTAGTCCTTGTGATTTGTGGATTGATACAGCATAGCAAAGTTGCAATGGAAACTGGGTCCTTGCACAGCTCATACCAGTTGAAGATGTCCATGTTCTTGTGATTGGCGGGATTGGTACAACATTACAACTACAGTTAGAAACAAGTGCGGGCCCTGCATATGATGGGAAATAACATAAAATAACAGCTGGAGGAAAGTCTGGCGGACTCATCCCATCTTCATACAAAATATCTACATTTCCAATACTTCCATTGACAAGCCCTTTTTCAGTCCACAAATTACTTCTTAACGTAACTTTGCAACCTTTTGACAAATGTAACTGTGCTTCTAGTCCTTCAGCCTTCTCTGATGATGCTTTGGAAGCTTCTGCACAACTACTTTTAGCTGGGATTCTAGCAACAGGAACATGATCTTTGGATTCATCTACTAAGTTTTCTATTACAGTCATGTTATGACTTTCAACGTCAATTCTCTTCGGGAACAATTTTATGGCATCTTTGAAACTGGATACCTCATCATCTTGAAGTTCTGTGCAATATCTAGACTTAAATAATTCATAATCATGCAAAGTCGACTCTCCTTTCGCCAATCGATCAAGGGCATGTGTAAATTCTAAACATGCCTGGCGATGAGAGCTACGCAAAATGATGCAAGCTTCAAATTGAGATATGATACTTTTTCCATGCATCGCAAGAGTAACCTCATCATTTCTTCTAAGAATATCAGCATACATAGAGTCCTTTAGCCAAGTAGAGAGGCGCAAATGAAACCCCCACCACTGCCCATGGATGCCGCCATCTTGAGCACAACTTCACTCCTCCCTTCTTCCACTCCTTCCCCCGTCCTCCCACATCTGCTGTTTGTTTACAAAGTAAAAGTGCTTATGAAAATAATGGATTTTTTGATTTTAGTGAACGTTTGAAAGAATAACGTGTGAGGCACACAATCCTTTGTTCAAAGTAAATATTTGGTATTAACTTATCTGGACTTTGTGAATATTCCAAACTGGTGTCGTGTCATGAAGTAATGACTTCGTGAGCACTGCTTAGGACACATTCTGTATGAAGTAACACAATCAAGAAAGTATATTTGTCTAACTTTTTAGTACCTAAACAACAAAGATTGTTTTATTATATAGCATGAATTTTGAAAGTTGTTTCATTTTGCAGGTTGAAATTCGCGAACATCGCGTATCCTTCAGAGTTTGGAGGTTAGGATACCAGTTTCATTATTGCAGAGAGCATACCATACAGAGAGCTGAGTCGTATCTGACGCCCAATCAATGATTGCCTCTAATGGATCCTTAATACTGCTACTAAATTTAAACTTGTTATATTGGATGCCTTTAATTTAGCAGGTAAGGAGTAAAGTTTTACGTCTACTGGTATCTCCACATTGATTCAGCAGGCTCTTTGTTTTCACTGTACTCATCCAGATTTGCTTTATTTTCAGGAAAATATTACATTCACAGCTGCCCTTAAGAGCAACAATGGTGGAAGATGAAGTTAGTCCATCTCTAGGAAACAACTGTGAAGTTAATGGAAAAGTGACAAGGGGGGGGAGACATCAGTACCATCTTCAGGAGACCATGCTATTGCAGGAACATCTTAGGAAGATGATCATAAGAAAAAAGTTAATTGCGAGGTGCGAAGCGGTGTGCAGTGCTTTCAATGAGGTTTTTGAAGGTGTTGAGAAAAAAGAGATTGCAGCACTTTTAGAGGAGTCAGCTCAGTTAGAAAGTGAAAATAAAATTGTAAAAGGTATTCTTAAGGTTATTAATCCAAGTGAACCTTTGGAAAAATCAAAGGATTCATGAAGCACCTCTGCAAGCTCAAAAGTACTTAGCTGCAATGTGCTTTCAGGTGGCCAATTTAGGATAATCCTTTTACTTCATTATACATATATATATTATAATTGGTGGCAATATGATCCTCTGCGAAGCAACATCCCAGTTCTTTATCCTTATATTTGGCTCAGTATATTATTAATGAAATTAGATTTTTTTCTTGACCTTACATTTGCATATCTTTATTAAAGATGGTTATGCCTTGCTTATATTTGATCAAGTGTTCTTAGAATTTTACTGCCTTCTTCAGGGGTAATCAAGTGTACTCATTAAATAAAGGTGGTGATACTATTTTACCGCCACCTTAAAGTGAAGTCATCCGTACTGAGGATTTTACTGCCTCACCTAAATGTTATCAACTGTAGTAAGGATTTTACTGCCTTGCTTATATGTAATAGTAATTAACTGTACTGAGGATTTTACCGCCTCACACATTTTATCAGTGTGCTTCCTCTTTTCTAATGAAGTAGGTTATTGAAGGTAGCATTTTTATTTTACTGTCATTTTATTGGCAGGATTTTTCTCCTTTGTATTAACATCCTCTGAAAATAAGTATGTATCTTGTGTTTTGAAAAGATCAGGTTGTGTGCCAATTGTCCACCCCAGCGTTAAATCGAATGTAATAACTCCATTTTAAAATGAGGCTTTGTTTAATCGTGATTTGTTCTCTGTTCTGTCCTAAATAACGTGGCGGTGTTGCGCTTTATGTTCGCAAATAAATGTCATCTTTTCACACAATTTGTTTATAATTACAAATTACATCCAGAGGCTGCGTTGCTCTTTAAATCAGAAAATCAGTTACATTTCTCCACAGCGGTATTCTTTCAACTTCTGTGCATGAGCCTAAGTTACACTTTATAGTCTCCTGCTTAAAACTAGTAAATTATATCTTGTATCCACTGGCTGATTTTCATTCAAACTGTATAAATACATCAATTATTTACATTTATATCACTGACTCTTCACTGCAAACTTATATCCCATGGACGTATAGTCTAACTGGGTACAACATTTTTACAAAAGGTGAATGTAGCGAGTACACTGGCGACTCATTCAAGATTACAAGAGTAAGATGAATTTAGTCAACAATGAACACGCAACTAATTTTTGTTCCGGTTTTTAATTATGAAGATTAAAATAAAGAATGACCCTACTGACAGGTCTACCTTAAATTTACTCCTTCCCCCAAACACAGACATACAAACACACTTTGCTTACAGGATGCTGGTGTGCATCATCATCGACTTGCTGCTATGGCACTTTTCCCGCTTTTGCTGCAGTTGTCGCCGCCGTTGGAGTCCGTACGATTTGAACCTAATGGTGGGGTACCTTCGCATCAATTTTTCCTGTATACCGTGGCAATCCAGAATATGGCTTCCTTTCCATACGTATTTCAGGCTGTCAACCAAGAACTCGACGACGTCGTCGTGCTGCACCTTCTTCAGTATCTTCCGCATTTCGCGAAAGGTTACTTCCGCCTTGAGAAGGGCCTTGACGACGAAGTCACTAACAGCGTACAGACTTCCTTTTTTTGAACTCCATCATCTCCAAAACCAAGGAGCAGGGGTGACCGTCGTTGCCGGTCCACAGTAGAGCTTTGAAGCAAACGTCGCAAATTGTCACATTCATTTTCTTCAAGCTGCAGACTACTGACCCGACCATCTCGTACAAAACGAGCCATTCCCAAGATTCGATTAACGCCAGCTGATCGTCTTGAACTTCTCCCACACGAATTGCAGCAGCTTCAAAAAAAGCGTCGACACTCTCAGAATGCTTCTGGTCGTCGGTGAACTTGTTTTGAAGTCAGTCGGCAGAGGAACATCTTCATCAGTGTCACGGAAATAGCTGGTATTCGTTGTCGCTAAGCAGATCTGGGCAAGTGTTACAATCTGTAGATTGCGTTTGAAGTGCAGAGCGTTTGGGATCGTGAGGCGATACCTGATCAGGAAGAAGAGATTCTCAATGAAATCTTGCGTGAACCGCCCGAACAGAACGAAAACCAGCAGGACGACGTGAAGATAGTAGTTTTGAAGTTGAAGAAGAACTTCGCAGGCCATCACCATGCCGGACTGAACACACTTCCATTATCCTTTTGCTCCGATCTTCATGGTCCGGTACACTCTGGATGTTTTGCGTGTGACACCGATGACTTTTCCGTAGGCTTCGGCGTCGTTCAGTCTCAAGGCCAGCTTGCTGCCGCGATTGGATACAACTTGGAACCACTTGGATCGAACAGAAACGTCTTAGAATACGAACCTTGCCGTTTTAGGACGGGCATGGGTGCATCTCTAATGAACCCCTCCCGGGCCCTCCACCGCTCATTGTGAAACTGGCTCAATGTAGACCCCCTCGTGCAGTAGCTCGGCAGCTGCGGTAGCAGCTGCCTGCGCTCGTCGCGTCTGTAAAAAAAGTAAAACCAAATTAAATTTCTGTGATATTATATATAACACTGCATAATATATAACAAAAACTTTATTCTAATAATTATAAAAGGGTAGCCTACTTTACGATTAGTTGCCGGCGTCGGCGGCGAGGGAGGAGGATGATTGGAAGCCATGTGCCCAGCGCTGGCGTGTCGTTTGGTGTTTGGTGGTAAGGAGACCTCCAAACCGACGAAGGACGATGTAGCGTCATTGCTGGAATTCCCGGTGACCGCGGCTTTCGCTCTCAAGCCTGCCTCCGTTCGTTTACAGCATACTGAACTGGCGTTGCCAACCTTCATTTTCGCAAATGTCTCCTTTCGGTCCAAGTTTTCCTGTTTCAGGCGGAATGCCACTTTCAGCTCAAAGTTGTTCTCGAACTCTGACAACCCCTGAAGATGGTCAAGCTTGACTTCGTTGTTTTGTAACTTTTCCTCTGCTTGGATTTATGGCGACAAATATACAATCTTGTTGCTAGACAGCATCGTAGACACATTTTTGAAGAGGTGGACGGTGTCCGGGAGGAACCACAGTCGGTCACCGGGCCGGCACGGATGAGGAATGCTACATTTCACCTCGCCGTCGGGTCCAGAAAAGCCGAATCCCAACGCCCGCAACAGAGCTTGATTATCCGGCCCCATGTCCATCACAAAAACATCTACAAACAGTTCAATAGCCTTGGTTGCCGTCACTGCCTCCAGCACGATGTCCTTAAGGGCGTTTCCGACGGTGTTCTCTTCTTTGAACTTTTTTCGTTTGGCTGTCTACCCCACGACTTAGGGTAAAGTAGTATGCGACCGTGAACTTGAATCTTCTGGTAACGCCCGCCACGGCGATCACCATAGCCTTTTTCGCCAGTTGCGGGATTCTGTAACTCGTTAAGTTGCCGAACGGTTCGCTTCGTTAAGCGCGGTAACGAAGTTTACCGAAGTGTACCGACGAGCCCATAACGAAACGCGTATTCTGTACTGGACT
>Ga0058701_10005002_pt1 | contig 10899 bp, 5 predicted proteins | sample AgamicOrMae_FD_97039 | JGI IMG/M metagenome (GOLD analysis project Ga0058701, IMG submission 97039) | Agave microbial communities from Guanajuato, Mexico - Or.Ma.e | ecosystem: Host-associated > Plants > Phyllosphere > Phylloplane/Leaf | place: Guanajuato, Mexico | collected 2012-06-04 | reverse complement strand
CTGTCAAGCGTAGGTTGTTCGAGAGTTTTGCACTTGAAGCAGAGTTGCGCGATTCTTGTACTAATATTAAATCGTTCAAAGAGAAGCAGATAATGGCCAGGTTCGTGTCGGGAAGAGTATTGAAACATTATCGCCTCTTGCGGTCTTGCAGTCTACGTGGGTTGTTTAGCTTAAGACACATGCGCAATGGCCGTAAAGACCGTGATGTAGTGACTAGTCGTCTCGAATATAGAAGGAAAACATCAGGCAAACGTGAATCGGTTAGAAGGGAAATACGCGACTTTTTTTTGGGCGATAAGGCATCGACTGAATGCCCTGGCATAAAACAAGGTAAAACTTACAATGGCGAGCAAAAACAAAGGAGGTATTTAAACGGCACTTTGAAGGAGCTTCACAAAGTGTTCTTGTCCAAAAGAGATTCAAGTCGGGTCAGCTACGCAACCTTTCGCAGGAATAAGCCTGAATGGTTAGTGAAACCATTGCTTACAGGGAGAGACACCTGTATGTGCAAAGTGTGCGAGAATTTTAAATTTTTGTTTAAAGCTAGCAAGTCTGTCCAGATCTTGAACTTTAATTCCTGCAGAGAGTTCATTGAATCTTTGTGGTGTTCTAATACTACCACTGAATGTTTGTTAAGGCACTGTAATAATTGTCAAGAAAAGGCAGTGAATTTTCTTACCCAGAACGACCAAGAGCCTGTAATGTACAATGAATGGGTTACTACCTCTGAGAAAAAGTATAGCACCAAGGCTAAGAAAGAAATATCAGTTAATATCACTAAAAAAGTTTCGAAATATTGTACAGTCGCTGAGCTCAAAGTACTCGTGAAATCTAAAATTTTATCGTACATGGAGCACGTAGGCATCTACCGCCACCAAATGAAAGCCTCAGAGCTAGTAGTCCAATCATTAGACTCAAACGAAATGGCCATTTTAATTGATTGGTCCATGAACTATTGTTGCAAGTACGCTAAAGAGATTCAAAGTGTCCATTTTGGAGGATCTCATGCGCAGATCGCGCTTCACACGGGAAGACTGTACTTAAATGGAGGTTTATCCAAATCATTTTGCACTCTATCTGAAATAACTCGGCATGACCCCAAAGCTATCACAGCTCATTTAAAGCCTATTTTAGATAAATATCTTCGCGAGAATCCTCAGGTAAACAAACTTTACATCATGTCTGATGGGCCAGTGTCGCAATATAAAAACAGAGATCTGTATTTCCTCGTGACTCAGTTCCTCGCAGACTTGTTTAAACAGCTGGTAGTTATTGAGTGGGTATTTTCTGGATCGGGACATGGTAAAGGAGAAGCCGATGGGGTTGGCGGCACGACCAAACGCACTGCAGACAATGTTGTTGCGCATGGCAAAGACGTGGATTCCCTTGAAAAATTTTACTCTATTGTAGTGGAACGCTGCCCTTCTATATTTTATCATATCGTTAAGGACGTTGATTTAAAGGAGGTGGACTCTATCGAAATTCCTTTGACAGCTCCTATACCAGGCACTAGGAAAATTCATCATTGGATTTGGCAGACAGAAAATCCCTTAAGGGTGAATTTTAAGACGTTGTTTTGTATCGCGTGCCATAAGAAAAGCCCAAACTGCCCGCACTATGTGCTTTCCAAACGTCCCTGGGAATTTCCTGCACCCAAGCCAAAATCCAAGCCTTTGCCCGAGCCTGTCCTGAAGTCAAAAAGAACAGCAAGCAGCCAGAGAAGCAGCAAAAGGCTAGCGGCATCCAGAAAAGATAGAAATAAGTGATTTATCTAGTTTTCGAAACTTTTTAATTGCGAATCAAAGACAACAGTTTGTCTTCAAGATTATGCTTGATTTTTGTTGTTGTTTTTCTTTTCTAGAGCCATGCGTTCATATACCGGTACTTAATTATTGATTTAAAGAAAAGTCTAATAGGCTGTTTATTCATACGATGCAACTTACACCGTTGACCTTCAGGAAACGGGAAATAGAAAGCATTGTAACCACTTTTTTCTTTCTTTTCGTGAGGTGAATCTTATCCGAATCTTAATCCGTTGTCGCATTAAATACAATTTTCATATCTTTAAATCCTCTGACAAGCATTTGCCGAAAACGTACTAATCAACAATGATTCTAATGACTGTAAGGAGTTGGTTGGTGATGTAACGTGTGTAACTCACTGTGATGAAAGAAACAATGAGACTGCAATAAAGCCTTAGCCAAATAGCAGCCGTTTTGTTTAATATTATTTTATTTTCCATCCTAAAATCCAGGTGCGGGTTATACGCGGGTGCGGGTTATACGTGGGTGCGGGTTATATGCGGGTAAATATGGTACTTAGGAATATAAATGAGAAGTTTTTCAGAACTTCTGAGGGGTAGATCCAGAATCGGCTAACCGCAGCTGAGATAGGACGAAACTTCCGTGGTATCAATGAAACTTCCGTGTCACACAAAAAGGGGGATAACCCCCCCATTGCCCCCAATTTCGTTTTTCAGCCTGCAACCTTTCACAGTATAATGTTGAAGAAGTCCTTAAACACTTACCGTTTCAATAAAACGGTAATTTTAAAATTTTATGAATTTAAAAAAAAGATCATGTTTTTGCCTATATTTTTGATTTTCTCCCTCAGGATGTTGAAATATAATTTTAAAAGAACTAAAAGGAACAGATGACACGGCACTGTGCTATAAAATTTTTAGAATCCTTTTCTTTCACATACGCAAACACGGGATTAAAACTGGCCATGGCATTTCATCGCCATCATTGTGGACCTCTACTTCATCTTCTAGAGCACGAACATCCTCTTCTTCTTGTACGTCCTTACTGTTAAATTATAAATAAACACTAGCCAATTGCAGTAGTTTTGTAGCCGGCTCATCACAACACACAACAATCCAACAGGAGATGACGCGAAGGGGAGGGGAAGGAGTGCGCGGCAGCTCACTGTCGTGTGCCGATGGGCAGAGATTGTGACTGACGTCGACACACCCATGGAGTTTTAGTCTATGGCAATACGCGCAAATTTAAAACGCTGACGTATGTTTCAACTTTATCGGCGTTACCAAGTTAACGCACGGCATTAACTCGTTAACGTTAATGAGTGCGGACGCAAGTAACGCGGTAACGTTAAATTGTTAATTAACTTTAACGGTGTCAAGTAACTGCGTTACTCGTTGAATGAACTTTAACAGCTCCGATTTCGTTAAATCAAAACAGTGATATAAGCGTCGCTTTGGCGTTTCTGACATGGTGTTAAATCCGTTAAAAACATTAAGAGTTGAAATGAAAATTAGTTGTCTATTCCTGACTGTCACTCTCTTCTCGAAAAACAAGATAACAAATGGATCTTTTGCTGGAGAGCCCTTCCAAAACATGTATCGCGCTATCGTTTCTACAAACACACACACACATATTGAGCGTGAAGAGTTTTCTATTATGGAGTCGGATGAATATTTAGGACAAATTGAAAATTTGAAGAACATGCACTCAAAACGGCCGACGGTCAACTCTCCTTAAGACTTAGGTAAGCGTATTGGAGGATGGCCTTCGGTCGTTTTGAGTGCATGTCCTTCAAAATTTTCATTTTTGTCATAAATATTTTTCTGACATAAAAAAAGACTATTCTCGCTCAACATGTTCGTGTGTTTTCGAAACGATAGCCCGATACATGTTTTGGAAGGGCTCTCTAGCGAACGATCCATTTGTTATCTTATTTTTCGAGAAGAGAATGACAAGAAGAGACAACTAATTTTCAAGTCTAAATGTTTCGCACGGATTTTACACCTTGACACCAACGTCAAAGCGACGCTTATATCACTGCTTTGATCTATCGAAATCATCATGACGGAAGCAAAGGCTCTCTTTACATTGTAAATGTTTTTTTATGGCTTCGTATTTCCTCATACCTTGTATGAATCGAATGAGACAATACATGGGTAGAAATATGGAAAAACATCGCCAAGATAAGACGAGGAAAACTGTTAGGCAAGATCCCGACCACTCCATTCTGTTACATACCCCACGCAGAAATTGATTTGGATACAGCATGAGCTTAAGATATGGTATTTGCTTTACTTTGGGATGAAAACTAAACCAAGCAAAGCTAAAATACAGTAGCTGAAATGTCCTTTCTCGCGACACAAAGAGGGTTTATTACTACATATCACCACTCTCCATAGTTCTATAACAAGTTACCCATAAAATACACAAAGTGATGTCACAAGCCATGTTTTGGACCTTTGGAAAAGTTTTCCTTTGAATTTGTTCATCATACAATAAATAAATCAAAGTAAAGGGGTCTGAACAAAGCAAGGACATGGAAAATCATCGGCAATGGCCCATGATCATTCTTAGCGCGGTTCGATTGTACCGCAGTGCATCATGAAGGATAACGTGTCTCATATTATGAGTCACGTGAGCCTCCGTCGGAAATGAGGAGGGATAGGTTCTACAATCAGAAGGGTTCGGACTAGTCTGGACTCCAGGCTTGATAAAGTTAGTTGATCTTTGAAAAAAATACAATTAATGGATGGAGAACTTCTTTATTTTACATGTAACGAAATTTTTCTAAGACCAACTCACCTTCCAGTGAAGAAATGTGTTAAGAGCCCTTATCTACCCCAATCACATTGCCTTAGATTTGTTATCTTTCTGAAGATGCTATTCCTTAGATTTGTAAGTCCAACAACGATGTTCACCTTTGCAAACGCAACTAGGGAGCTGTGACGTAATGGTTCGATTTCCCGCAATACGACCAACACCATCCGACTACTTATAAACATCTCAGGTATTTGTTAGCGCACCTGACACACCTAAAATCATTCCCGAACCCGCATTACAGATTTTGTGTCTACGTTCCACGCTGGAGCTCCATTACCAAAGATATAGAGGATAAATTAGGGCTAGTTATAACGACATGAAAACTGTAAGAAAACGTTTCAGCAAGCGCTGAACTCCTGATGTACCTATAGTGCGGGACAAGAGCGATCAGGTTGCAGCGCTTGGACAACCCTTCTTCTTTAGTCTTAAGATAATCAGCTCATTAATCTGGGGAAATAATAAACTTTGTGAAGTAATATTTGAAGAAAACAAAAATCGGGCGTGCCCGTTAAATTTCTCTTTTAGGTACTTCCTAGAAGTGTGTGGACATTTTGAAGAATGGGTCATCGTGCGTGTGAAATTGCCTAAAAGTATAGTCACGTATTTTGCATGATTTTCAATATAACTTCATTAGGGAAGTTGAGAATCCTTTTAAAAAGCCCGCCTCATTCAAGCACTATGATTACATAGAGGTGACATTAGTAAGGGTAAAAAAGTTATGAACAAATGAAGGGCTCGTTTGTACCCGTTAAGTATTTCAATAGACCACGCTATGAGGAAGTCTGTAACTCTGTTTTTTCAATCACTTTTCCTTGAATAACTCAAAATCACGACCACTTACAATGTTGGCTATCACCTAGTCGTCATTAGGGGATGATTTCGCGTTGTTTTTATGTATTGACCGTTACTTTCCGACCAGCATATTTGGAGTGACGACAAATGCATTCATACAAACGCACTCAAGCAAAACAACTGCAATGCCCTACTCCGAATCGTGGCGGGCGTAAAAAAAGAAAAAACAAGAAAAACGGATATATGGCTACCCGATTCTCCACCAAATTGAGCTCTGTCAACCCGACGGCTATTCCCGCATTACAAGGTTTTCTAAAACTGCTCCCCCAACTCCTCAAAAATAGAGAGAGTAGTTTGGGGAAACATTTAAAGTGATAGAGAAGGTATGAGTTTGGCGGTAGGTACTCGCAACTTGTCTCCCAGATGACCGATCATAAAGTTCGCAGTAGAATGTATTTAATTCCAAATTTGTCCCTCACGATATTGCAGTGGTCTCATTACAAAATACGGTCTGAAAATTACTGTCAACCTTCGTGTGCTATTTGCACGGAGAGGACACCTAGGAACTACACAAGTTTGTATTCGCCAACATACAAGGCCGTTGTCCGCCTTCTCCGCGAGAGTTTCGAAGTGAAAAATGTTCTCGCTCTGTTAACACGGCTCATAAATACCGGAGCAGCAGTCGTGGACCAGGTGCAAAAGAGAAGGGAGGTTTTCAGCGAGGCGCTGCGTATCTCCCCCGAAAAAATCTCAGGTACGGTTACACGTTTCTCAAAACTCATCGGCGGTAATGTGCCGGCCTGATATATCAGCAATGTCCCACAAAGCAAGATTTCAAATATTTATGCTGTTGCGTGGCGAATCAGACCACCTGCAGAGAGCCTCTGAGCCCAAGATTGGTCGCAACTCAGAGGTAAAGCTGTAAGGAGGAGTGAAACCTAAAATCATCGGATAGTAGGGGCATTTCTCTCGGTGAGGCGGCATACGAGAGAAATGTGTATGATGAAAGTATGATATTTGTACTCCATTATTTCGTGATGAAGGAATGTAAATAATACAAGGAAATTTCCAAGGAACGTAACTTGGCATACGAGAGATATGTGTATGATAAAAGTGTGATTTCTGTACTCTAATATTTCGTGAAGAAGGAATGTAAATAATACAAGGGAATTCCAACGGAACGTAACTTTCGATTAGACGGTTATTTCACTGAGGGGGGAAAAATTAAATTTGAAGGCCCTTTTATTTACCTGCCTTAAGTATGAACGTAAAACTTGCATAAAGCGTGTGGTACCGTTTTAAAACTATTTCCGAGACATTAAATGTCTACAGCCAAATTAGGGGCAAACTTTATCGACCCCATTCGTTGCATTCGGCTATGGATGTAATTACCTTCACACTGTAGTAATGTAAAAAATATACAGAATTTGAATCATTCCCCATAGGTTTAAAATGACTTTGAGTAGGATTGTTGTGAATTTTGTATCGTAAACAGGCAGAGCAATGCCCCGGAATGTTTATGATAGGAATGAGACAGCGCTTCCCACTTTCCACGCAATCATTTTTCATGTGAAAATTGTATAAAGCTGCTGTATGTGAACCGCAAAATAAGAATCCGGTGGGAAAGGTCGGAGTTGAAGTTGGGCGCCGGGGTCGTTCGCGAGACTTTGTTTGAAGACGATTACTTGTTTCCGATCAGAAGGCATGGTTTTGAGAGATATTGGCCTTTTCAAAGTCATTAGCTGCGCCCCGAACCAAGTTACCACTCATGGCGTAACCTTGCAAAGACTGCTAATGCTAAATATGTTATATACGGCCGCGGCTTCCAACCAACAATTATGAACGATCAAGTTCTCGTCTTACGCTCTTCGTGGGAACGCAAAGTTTACAGCACCTTATTACGGAGTTTATTACACTTCATAAAGTCCATTCCTCCGCTCAAAGCTTCATGTATTTGTAGTATGTCTTGCATTCAACTCAGGCTAAGCAACTGAATACAATGAGTTAAAGACAGTTGACCCCATTGCCGAGACAGAGCTACTGTCAAAAGATCCCTTTAATGCATAATTTGCCTTGACGAGCAAATTAATAACCATGATGTGTGAAACGTCAGTAACTACCAACGAGCAGAAAGTAAAATTTTAAGTTACCTCCCAGAGCCTGACTTCATAAGATAAATTCATTTTAGAGAAATCCTCTGGAGACACCCTCTGGAAGACGAGGAGGAGTAAAAAATCGTCCTTAATATATAAGGATACAAGATGCTTTACGGGGAAAAAAATCATTCCAATTCAATAACATTTCCGTACCTTGCTCACAAAGCTCACGTCCTTCTTTACCCTGTAGTAATTTAACACCATATGCCTTACTGATTCTAAATCGGAGAACCTCTTGGACTTCTTTGTGAGAGCCTCTCTTCCTGCTCATTTTGTCAGAGGCCAGCTTAAGAAAAATAAAAGTGCAAAAAAAAAGAATGACTGATACGGCCTTAGTTGATCTTCAAGAAAGCCGGATATCAATCGTTTGCATTGCTGTAACAAACGAAGCGATCGTTACAGGAATTGTCATCAGCCATCATTGTTGTCGGATGGATTGAGTGTAGGCCTACTATTGCGTGAGAGATGCCGGCTTGGTCTCAAGTTTGGGCCGGTCACTTCCGAGAATGATGGCTCTTTTTCTGTGCAAAACAAACTTCCTTTTAAGTTTCTAAACGTTTTGATGTACTTTTCATTGTTTTGAGGTATCTCGAAATCAACACGCATTCCTTTTTTCAGGTACCGTAGCCTTTTTACCTCGAGACCTACTTGTGAAAAATAAATGTTGTTCATGCATTATGTTTCAGAGATCGTCTACTTACTGAATTGAGGAACATTACTTTTCCTCTCTGGTAGATTGGTCCTAGGATTCAGGCACCATTTTTTTTGAAATGTAGTCCAACCTCATCTCACGTACAAGTTAGTAAACCTGAGATGCAACCACCAAAAGACTGAAAGATTAGTAATCAAAAGTCATGAGCAAAAGATCTCAGGGCACATTTCTGCACTTACATCCGAGACGTTGAGGAATTGAACCTGTGAATAGCAGACCGCTGTCTGCTAATCACAGGTGGATTGATCCGGATCCCCTTTCCACTGTGTGCGTCTGAATGAACGGAATACATGTTACCAATATTTGTCTCTTGATGCTGAGCTCCGACGACATCTTCACGGATAGGAGCGTAATAGGACCCACTCCCAGAAACAATCGACCATTTTTCAAGTAAGAAGAAAAAAAAAGAACGCTTCCATTTTTCCGTTTCTACAGAGAAAATATGCAATGTCATGACCTCGGATCCATTTTAAGCGTAGTATAGATTCATAATCTTTAACTTTTTCAAGAGTAATCCGCGAAATAACCCTTAATTTGAGAGAACATTCGCTCCCCGTTTAGGAGGTGAAAAAAGTGAGGTTATTGACGTCGACTAAACAGGGGGTGAATGTCCTCTCAAATTAAAGATCAAGGCCTGAAGTCATGACATAGCATATTTTCTCTGTAGGTAAGGAAAAATCAAAGTGTACCTCCCTTCGTTCTTACCTGAGAAATGGAGCATCAAAAACTTGTGAAATCAAGGTAGCATACCGGTACCTTTAAGATTTAAGTATTTTGTTTTGTGTTCTTGTAACCAAAGGTAATGCGCTTATTTTTCTTGTGCCAACAAGCTGGACCTGGAGTGCTGTGATTAGAGGTATTTTCTGTTCTAAATAGTTCGGAGTTTTAATTGTTCTAGTGCATTCCTGTGAAGATGAGATAAGTTATACCACCTACGCTTTAGGTTTATTATGACATCTGGTAATGTTGTGAAACCTTTTATATTTATATTCTTGTCTTTTATATTTGCCTTTTATAATCTTAATAGCATATAGTTATAAGGGCAATTTGCACGTATTGGTTAAAGATGTTAGGCTGTTCAGTGATGTCATATTTATCTGCTGACACAAACCAAAGTGTGTTCAATTTTTTTAAAAACAAGTCTAGAAAATTCGCAATTTAAAATTCGTTTTTTTTAATAAGGCAGCAACGGCCGCTTAGATATTTCAATACTCTGTTGCGTGTTCTTTAGAATATTATCGGATTCAATTCGTCTCGATTATCTGGAGCCAACAAGCTGGACCAGAACAGCATTTTGATTATTTTGTAGGCTGCAGAAGTGCTCAAAGTTTTAGTTGTTCTATTACGCCCGTGCAAGGATGCGAGAACTGAATAAACATTTATTTTTCATTCTACTTTGAAAAATGACTTCTTTGAAAATATTTTATATTTGCTGAATGGTCCCCGCCCCTAGCTCAATGGACCCTAGACGTGGTCCATCGGGCCACACCAGGGCCGAATGGGCCATTGCCTGTTTCTCAATTGATTTTCACTATAAGACGAAATCGCAATATAAATACATAAATTAACCACTAAAAGCATATCTTTACCCCGGCACATTCAAAAATGTATTTTGGTTTTGTAAAAGAAAAAAAAATGAAAACGAAATCCGGCCCAATGGGCCCCGGTCTCCCCTATAAGTTCCCGCGTATTTGATTGGGTGAGACAAGCACCTTCAACAATGTTGCTATTGTTCATCATTGATTCTTTCCAAACTTGTGGTGCGAAAACGCTTTTTTTACGATATTCTAGAGAGTTTCAGGACTCAACATTTTATCTTGAGCTCCTTCGGACGTCACGCGCTTGTCGTCTTCTCCCAACTTCCCCTTGGTTTGAGACAAGAGACTAGTTGCATAGGGATGTACTCATCTTGTAGTCATATAGATCATCGTATTAAACCTTAACCCGTTCAAATTACCGTATGTCTTAAACCAAAGTAGTGCCACCCAGTAAGGGAATAAATGTAAGCATGTTGTAGGTTAGGTTTGTCGACCCATGCTGCTTTATGAACTTACAATTTTTAAGTTTCTGAGACACAATTTGTTTTGGCAATCAATGTTTTTTTACATTGTTAAATATCAAAGGATGTGCTTAGAAATATTTACATGTATATCGCAGAGGAAGTGAAATTGCAGGTCCTTGTAACCAAAGTTGTTTTCTTAGAAATAATGACAAGACATTTTCAATTGGTCCTTTTTCACGCTCTTGTACATTCTTATTTTTACCTTTCAGGTGAGGTTTACTTTCTTAAGGGGACAAGTCACTGAATTTTCGAAATCCGTTAATTTTCAACTCAGGCCTTTCTGCTTTTAAGGGGAACAAAAGGACTTAAAAAGAAACAAAATTACAGGTTTAAATATTTTTTTTGGCCCCTGGTTTCTTATAGGGGATCAGTTTTTACGTAAAATTGACCTAAACTTTGAAGAGCTCCTTGATCACATGGGAAAAAGATAAGCCAATTTTGTGAAGTGCTACTGAAAGGTGATGTCCTGGAGACTAAAGTATGGTAATATAAAGGCAATACATCACGTACTTTTGCTGTGGAATTTTTTAAGTTTACATTTCAAAAAATTACGTAAAATCCTCCAAATTTATATATGTTTCACCCTATTTCTGG
>Ga0058701_10005001_pt1 | contig 10899 bp, 13 predicted proteins | sample AgamicOrMae_FD_97039 | JGI IMG/M metagenome (GOLD analysis project Ga0058701, IMG submission 97039) | Agave microbial communities from Guanajuato, Mexico - Or.Ma.e | ecosystem: Host-associated > Plants > Phyllosphere > Phylloplane/Leaf | place: Guanajuato, Mexico | collected 2012-06-04 | reverse complement strand
GTGCATAATTAATCGTCTTTGGGTTCGCAGCTGATGAGGCCGAGTGTTGGAGAAATGAGTTTCTTTATTATCCAGTTAGTGCTTCTAAAATCTAATAAATTTCGAGCAAGAGTCAACGAGTTTGTTCGGGATAACTCACCGGAACATTGGAAGCAGAACAACTGGTAAGTTAAAGTTAACGTTATCCGGAAACCTAATTATGCCCGGTGTCTCTAACTCAATTTCTCTTTGCCAAAGGTATGAGAAACACGTGGCTTTCCACCGCGCCTTTCCTGAGACCTTCTCACCCGCTGAAGGACGATTCGAACAAACAGGAGGAGTGTCCAACCCTTTCTATTCTTTACCTGTATATTTCGGAAATGTGTGCCTAAGATTTTTGCCTGTAAGTACTTCCTACGTGAAAACGTAACTCAACTGTCTCCGTTGCATAACTAATTACTCTTTGCATCATTTTAGGTTTTCGATAACCTTATTCATCGGTTCTTGGAAATGCCTCATATTCTGCAGTCTTTCATGTCCGTGGTAGAAAACCTAGGGACTTTGTATAAATTCCATGGTAAGTAAATAGAAAGACGTCCAACGCTTCGCTGCAGCGGCAACCATAGATAAGGGGAAGTGGTGAAAACTAGTGAGAAATCTAGTTTGAAGCGTTGGGAAGAGAAATGAAAACAAAAAAAGTTGAATAAATCATCACTGTACTCTTACTTGACCCATCTAATCATAAACTCACCATCGTAATTTCAGAGAGATCCAAATGCTTTAATGATGTAAAATGTTTATGCAAGATCGCATAAAGCTCGTTTGAGAATACCGTAATATATACGCAAAAATGGTCTTCTTTAACGGGTAGCTGTCATAAGCGCCAAAAAGCACAAGCGCCAACGCCGCAAGCGCCAATCGGTAACCGCTAAACGAGAAAAGTCGCAAACGCCAAGGTTCTTAACCACAATACTAACCTTACCTAGCCTAACCTAACTTGGCCTAACCTATACGAGCTTTTGCGTTTGCGACTTTTCTCGTTTGGCGGTTACCGTACGGACTGGCGCTTGCGGCTTTGGCGCCTGTGGTTTTTGGCGGTATCGAATGCCCCCCTTCTTTAACAATAAACGGTCCGAGTTAAATGGGAATCAGTTCAAGGAATCCTGAACTGAAGTTTGTTGCAATCATCGCAATGTTGTTTGCGAGAACTCGATGAATAAAGGAAAATGTCTTTGCGGAAAAAAAAAGATTTTGACAGACCGAAAATTTCAATTTTTTCTCATATTGACTGACAGACGGCCTATTTTGTGATTCTTGCAGATCATCCTGTAACTTACCTTTACAACACACTTCATTACTACGAGCCCGTTCTTCGAGATCAGCCCCAGGTTAAAGTGAAACTAGTTCTTACAATTTTGGGGAACCTCCCCACTGTTGGGCACGATTTGTCGGAGCAGTACCACGCTTACATGCGCGAGCCCACAAAAGCGTGGTTGCCAGATCTGCCGTACTACATGAAGCTGGTCCAAAGGGTCGTCGACAGTATCCTTTACTTTCCAAACTGAACGCTCTTGCTGTCTTTGTTTTTTTGTCGGATCTTGTCAGAAAGATGTTGCGTATGTGGAAACACTCGAAAATTCTTGTATGAAAAAGTTATTGTTCACAACCTCAGGTTAACGTTAGGGAGCTTTTTTGATCTGAGGTCAACTCGAGGAAGGTGTATTGCCAGGTGAAGTTACGATTGGCAAGGTTACTTTTAAATATTCGTTAGGCAAAGTAAATCGCAAACCGATGCTAACTTAAGCGAGGTATATTGTGAACCTAAACTTATTTAAGTCAGGTATATTGCAAATTAAGGCTAACTTAGCAATATTGCATTTGGAGGCTAAATCAAGCTAGGTATTTCTCAAATCTAGGTCAACATGAGCTTGAATTATTTTAGCTAAGTAATCTGTCGGATAATCAACAAACGCGTATTTTCTGTTTTCAAAAATATCACGAAACGTTTTTTTCTGAAAAAAATCGGGAAATATTTCGTGGACCAACAAGTTAGCACCCCGTTCTTTCTCTGTTTTTTTTTTTTTTTTTTTTTTTTTTATATTTTTTTTTTTTAAAAAAATATGAGTTTTTTTTTTTTTTTAATAAATATACCCCCCTTTTTTTTTTTTTTTTTTTTTTTTTTTTTTTTGTATTGATATCTCATGAGTATCATTTGTTTGCGTCGATGTTTCTGTTTTCCTTAACGAGATTCAACAGCTATGGCTGGACGCACTCAACTGTCAATTGACTGGAGATTCAACGAATTCCCTAACGCTGCTTCGCACGCCCTCTACGTGACTTGCGTTGAACTCATGGGTCTTCCTGTTTCTCCGACGGAAGTTGGCAATAAGTTATTAGATGTCATCATGAGAGGGTAATGTCCTAAAATATTTAGTTCTTCAACTCGAAGCTTTTTCAAAACTTATGTTCATAAGACTTCTTCCTGTGAACCGTCGTTCGGAGAATAGCGAAGCGAGGCACAATGCACCTAACCAAGCCTAACTCAAGCCGAACTTACTAAACCTAACCTATTTTTGCTAAGCCTGCCTCGGAGATGTACCAAGATGGCGACAGTCAAGCGGAACAAAGCATTTAACTATGTTAGGTCGTGGTCGTGTTTCATCGCTACTGTTGGAATGAAATTTTGAATCAGGGTGGAACACAACTAGTAGAAAATGCGACCTTCAAGGTCGTGAATGTATATTTGCTGCGTAATGCTGAGGTTATCTTAAGAAGGGCGCTTTGATTGCAGGTACACAACGATTCCAGCGGGACAGTTCATGTCATGGGTGAACGTTATCGGGTTGATAATGGCAGCTCTGCCCACTGTGCATTGGGACGCCCTTGAGGAACGGCTCATCACAATTATGACTTGCCCTCAGATGGTCAACTGGCCCTACAGGAACTCGCCTTTCCAGCTTTTTGACCTTAATCTCACCCATGATTCACTGCTGGAGAATAAGTTTTCCTATATGCTTGCTCTCGCACACTCGATATGGCATCATTCTGGTATCGGCCAGATACCCTTACTCCCACAGTAAGTGCCTTAAGTCTGGGCGACGGCTCGAAATAGCCTCAAGTGTTTATGTTTGTTCTCAAACAGGGTAGTTCCTAGCCTGGGGAAAGGGAGCAAGGATAAGCAAGAAATTTTAGAACATTCAGAGTGTGATTGATTGATCTTTATTCGTCCATTTTACCTAAGTTAGGTTTTGGTATCGTCCCTTTTTTTAGGGGGGGAGGGATTTAACTCTTTAGGTCTAAGTGAAGCAACGGGAAAAGTGTAAATCCATTTTGACTTAAAAAAAAAAAAAAAAGAGAATCAACAAGGAATTTTTCTACAAACTCGGAATTTTATACTTTTCGTTTCAAAAACACGGGAAAAATGGGAAAATGGCTTCTCGGTAGGTCAAGATTTTCCAAATTCCAAAAGTTTAGGCTTGCTTCGCTCCCAATTTCTCAACGTAAAGCCGTCCTGGAAACTAGGAAAAAACTTAGAGAGAACCGGAAAAAAACGGAGGAAACCCGAGGTAGTTTTATAGGATCTCCAGACACTCTAAACATTGTTGGAGATACTCCAGAACTTTTATGTTATTTTCATTTGTTCGATGTGGTATGACGTCTACGAAAGATGAAGCGTGGTATTTTGAATCCCCATAACTGAAGGTATATAAAAAAAAAGAAACTTCAGTTCGTAAGTTCGCAGGAAACTCGCTAAATTAGCTTCGATAATTAAAAAAAATGATAAAAAAAAACTTTGATTTGAAAAAAATGAAAAAATAACCAGTGTGAAACGCAAGATGTGGGAAGTTGCAATTTACAATGTAAGGATAACAAACTTGTTTATTCTAACTTGAGTTTCACTTTTCAGGATGGTAAAGAAGAAGATGCAGCACATTGTGAAAACGGAGGAGCAGCTTCTGTTCTTGTGTCATTTACTGGGACCGTTCTTTCCCCGCGTCGAGAGAGATACCTGCTTGATGGTCGACATGGCGAAGCTACTTTTCAACCTACTTGTAGAAGTGGACCACAGCGTGAGCGAACTGCGCTACATAGACCAAATATGCGACATGCTGTATCCTTAACAAGCTCGCCGCTTCTATTATGATCTCTTCCAGCTCCCGGAATCCATCGCTAATGCGTGGACCTCTATCCACCATATCCGTGAAAAATAAGTACTGTTCCTATTTTCAGCCCGTGTTCTTGGACTGGGCCTTCTCAGTTTTCAAAGGTGGGCCGCTTTTAGGACCCCTTTCAGCCCTCAATTGGTGAAAACCAAATTAATCCTCAGGGGTCATTCTTAAAGGACGTCCGCCCCCGAGGGGGAGGGGGGTGTATGGCCTATGCGGACGCTGGTGGACGAGGGGAGGGAGGGGTCCTTTGCCGCTGCGGACGTCCTATTTTATACTATCTTTCAAGCCTAAAATAATTTTCTTAAAAAAATCATTTCGTATTCTTAAAACCATTATTCCATTTCCTTGAAACTAATCATTAGTTAAATAACTTGTCTATTTTCAATATAATTTAAAAAAAATGCATTGCAAGGGGGGGGCTTTATCCCTAATGCGGACGTCCACAGGAGGGGGGGTGCCGACCGATGGACATGTGCGGACATGGGGGGGGGGTCAAAAATCTCGAAAAAAACTGCGGACGTCCTTTGTGAATGGCCCCTCACGATAATCAAGTGATTTACTACGTAAGTTACAAAGGGGGTGTTTTGCGGTGGATCGGTAATTTTTGAGTGCATTTTGATCGTATTTCCGCAATTACGTCGTTTAGGAATATTTTTACCTTGCAGTTAGCAACGGTGTCGCCCAGGGTGCCTGAATTTTCAAAGAAACTGTTTAGGAAACTTGGAACCGAAGCCTGTGATTTTTTTTCTTTTTAAATAACCCATCCTCAGAGGAAGCTATTTAAATAACTATGATATTTAAATCATGGATCTCTGTTATGTTACAAATTTTGGAATCGGTTTGCATTTTGCGTTTACTTTTATTTTTTATTCTTTACGACTTTTTTGGCTGATTTTTGAAACTGCAAAGCTTTTGATGCTTTAATACAGCCCTTCTTTGGGCACTCCTTAAAGCTCAAAAAAAAAAAGAGGGAAACATTTGAAAAGCAATCTGAAACTCAGAATTAAAATTTTGGAAAATTAGATGTTGCGAGCAAGAAGACTGGCCGGGTGGCGACCCATTTTGGCATGAGATCCGTTTGACAGGAGGACAGCCTCTTTTATAAGTAGGGCTGAGGAACAAGGGAGCCTAGGTACTGTGAAAGTTGGGAAATCGACGTTAGGTTGGACGAGACCACTTACCTGGTGAAGGGCCGAGCGATAGAATAACGCTCTGCCCTAGAAAATGAAGCGCTGTTAGTATATTCCTTAATTTCTGTTCAGCTACCACATCAAGTACATTTTCGTCGGTGATACTCTGCAGCCGCAGGTACAGGCGGAAATCCAGAAAATGAGACCAGAATTGCAGATGCGACTCCGTTTCATCACGCATTTGTCTATCGAGGAGATCAAGAGTTCCTGATTGAAAGCACCGCCAACGTGTTCTCAAGACTCCTCCTCAGCAGCAATCTGAGGACGCACAGTGTTCCTAAACATTGTAAGCAGGTCAACTTTAACCTTCGAGAGCCCTTAATAATAGCCTAACCAGCACGTATTATGTTTTGGATAGCTCTCAAAGGGATCGGTTTAAAGAAGGGCTATTATACAAGGCTGTCCTTAAGATAACCGCGGTTGAATGCGACTAAGTCCCCAAACAACACCGAGCTAGCGCAAATAACTAATAGAGCAATTTTACTATATACAACTCTCAGCGTATTTTACGTATACCTATTATAACGTGTAGCTTTAATGTGTAAAGTACGTACCTTGTATCTGAACGCTGAAGTCTTCTATTATTACTGCCTTTTTCCTAAGTTACCGTTGTTGCAGCCTTATTCAATGTCTTCCTGTTTTCTGTCTAGCCAAATCAGCTCAAGTGTGTTCCAAAGAGACGTTAAATCTGATTTTATCACTTTGACTCTTTCATTACTACTTTCACTTCTCGACCGCGAACACTTCACCATCAAATCCTCCATTTTTTTCTTATAAATAAGTCACGAATGTTGATACTGTTTGTAGCAGTGTGATTGTACTGAAATCTTTTCCATGTCATATAATTGTGAGCATTTTATTTGTAAATAAATTCAAATTTTATACGTTCATCGGCGAGTACTTGGTCAGAGTCTACAGAACACTCCGGAAACCAAGTAAACTATCTGGGTGCAAAATGGCCGTCCGTGTTACTGAAACCTGTCTTGAAAACATTGTAAATTTGAAAGTTGGCAGTTTGTACCTCTTATATACCAACCTGGTCCAATCAGTCATTGTGTTTTGAGGGTTAACGAGGTATAAACGCTAAGTTTAGGTTAACGGACGTGTGATTATCCTAGGCCATCCTAGATGACAAGCCTCGTTACTGCTCCGCTTGATTTGTCGAGTTGGGTTAACTTGAATTAGGTAAGTTAAATGCTGCTCTTCGCCTGGCTTGGTGACGAAAGTTGGAGCCCAGAACGTAAAAAAACTCCTTCATTCAAATTTACGGAGTACTTTTGACCTTCAAATCGCCGGTATGAGTTGGCTGATTGGGTACTTCTGGTTTGGTGTAATACGTTCTGTGCATTATATTATTTGTGAGTAGTTGATAATGTTATGATGCAAGGCGAGGTAGTGACGCCCTGGCGCTTGGCTTTTGTTTGGTGATTTGGTTTTGCCTTGGCCGCAGAGAATACAGTTGCAACATCATGTCATCTCTGCTGGGGGGATTACTTATCGCCGTGAGGGACACTGTACGTCGTATAGTCGTTATCAATACGATTTGGCTCATCGGAAAAATATCAGATTTTTCTAAAACTGGTACGGAAGCTTACCACACAGATGAGAAAATTGTTGCTTACCTGAAAAATCCAAAACTTCAAAGCGGAAAACAGGATTTTGTTAAATCTGTGTTTTAAAGATTAGAGGTCAGCTATTGAATCCAGAACGCTGTATTGGCCCATTTATTTTTCTAGGTATTATGAATCTCAGTGGGAAAGTGTTAATACTACCGTTCCAAAAAAAAGTAAAAAATACGGTACTAGGTATTTTTCGTATGTATTTTTCTAAGAATGGGTGTTTTAAGAACGGTGAAATGAGTTCAATTAGAGAGTGTTTTTGCGTCGAGGGTGGCTTGGCATAAAGGCGTGTTTTCGTGTTGTGGCGCCCCTTTCTCCGATAAAAGCGGCAAATTCCCATTTCGTCAACATTGTCGAAAGAGCTCGGAAAAAAAAACCAGGTTGGGAGTTTACACATGCTCGACAAACACCAAACGATCGTTTACGAGACCAAGAGCGATTGGAAGGTCAAAGGTCTCGTGACGAAACTTCGCAATACGGTCACAGATATCTTGACTTTATCCGACGGCTTTATCTTTGACTAAAAATCACGAAAGTGTTCGAAAAGCGCCCGCTTATCAAATATTATATTTCTTCTCACTCTTATTCTATAATACTCAAGAGTTTTTATTAAAAATTTATATTTGAAAAAAGTCCTTTTGAGTTTCTCGTATTTCACACATTATCGCGCTGAGGCCCGCTTTGTCGTTCCTCATATTTTGAAGAATTACGATTATAAGTGGTGGTAAATGTATACTGGTTAGGGAGAAGTGACTTGTTTTTTCGAATATATTCTAAAATAGCAATTTCACAACAATACTACATTTCATGAACTGACTAAACGTGACTTTAGAAGATGGTTCGGACTACGAGTATTTCAAATTAATACCGCCATTCTAGTCCTAGTTTCGACAACACACGCTAACTGAAAGTGGGAGTGAAGAAAAAGCGGTTGTCTGTCGTTAAATGCTTTGATAAGAATTTGCGAAGGATTGATCAATGAATTGACACTGGAAACGAACTCGCCTCAGCCGCGAAACAACCAAAAAAAGAGGAGGGAATTTTATGATTCGTTAGTGGGGCATATCGCAATGTTGGTATCACGGAGGATCAAGCGGTCAGCTGTTCGTCAAGTTGTAGGGAGCAAGCAAGACATCCGCCCGCCGAGTGTTTCGTGATTACAGCTGTAGTTTGCAGAGAAACAACGACTAAAATGGTTGTGAGCGTTCGAATTGCTTTTCGGGCATGCAAATCAACATATAAACTTGGTTATCTTTCAAAGTTTTTGTCAAACAATGGCAGGAATTGTGCTGTCACCGTACCACAAAGTCGATTCATTAGTACATCACGTGTAAGCTATAACACACCAAGTAAGTACAAACCCGTTATTGGCGCAAATGGTTTCCTTATTTTTCTGTAATTTTAAACTATAAAATGTAAACATCAAATGAATCACGTTCGTGTATGCCGGCACTAACCTATACTGGATGGCTAGTTAAGTTCGCGTTTTAATATTTATATCTTAGTTCATGAATACAGGATTAGAGAGTCACCAGAACACTCACTTTGTTGTTCTAGACAAAGACATTTCCGTTTGTTTCCTCGCCGTCACGAGTTTTGTATTTACCTTTCGCTAATATGTGCGCGGTGCCCTAACCTCTTGAGTGTTCGTGTAATTTTTTATACCTCTTTGGAGTTAGTCGGCTTTGCTTTTAGTAGCTTTTTGTGATACTTAAATATTATTACCTGTTTTATATCATATTTCTAAGATTATCCCTCTAATGACATTTTGTTTTCGGTTTTTAAACCTCGGAAAGAAGTTATGAGCTTGAACTCATTTTCCCGCTTCTTTTCAAAATTTCTTAGATGGTAGCGAACGTCCGCAAATCCTGATAGATTTATAAATGTCGCTACATTATCGTTGAAAATATGAACTTAGGCATGCAAAAATGTGGTATTTTGAAAAAATATCAGCTGAAATCATTTTACCTGTAATAACTTCGAAATCGAGCTGACATAACTATCAGCTAAGCAAAATGTGTTTTTCACGAGAAGTGTTGATGCAATTCTCTTTGAGTAATTTCAGGAGTTTTGATGTAAGTCATCTTTAAAAGGCTAAAGCCAACCCAGTCCCCACTGGCAATGCGACGTGGCTAATAAAGTGTACTTATTGCTAGTTTTTCTCTTTTGGGTATCTATTGGGCAACACGTTCGTAACGAACCAACAAACATCAAAATCTCATCTGTAACACATTTTTGACGATTCCTAATAATTTACCCGCTTATAACATAACTGCTGTCGGAAATACTGCTTAACAGTTTTTTGCGGTCCCTCGATGCGCTTTTTTTTTGGGGGGGGGGGTTCCGCGTATTTACTGAAAACCGTCTTAGTACTGCAATCCACGGGTTCGGATTACCTTTTAAGCGAGTATATACATCCTCCCGTGCTTGAAGGTGAAACAAATAGGAGAAAAAAAAGAAGATATTTTAATTTTTGAAAGCGGGTTTTACTATATAGTTGCCGCTCACGCACGTCAAAAAGGCCAAATCCGATTTATCAATCTCTCCGCAAATGGCGAGGTACAGTAGATCGAGCATAACGCTATTGTTTTAGTGAACTCCTGGTCGGGACGACAAAGTTGTAGCCGTGTTTTACAGTGTTCACCATTCGGGGAGGGGCAGAGACCGAGCTGACATGAGATCGCTAATAACTGCTGCTCCCGCATCCTGCACTCTTAATAACCTTTCAGTTTCTTTCATTTGCTTATTATCCTGCTCACAAAATTATACAGGATTTAACATGAGCTCTATTATAAAGTTTTTCCAACATCTCACCGACTACCGAACATTTTGAACGTCAATAAAACCTAAAAAAGAAATTAAAATCAGGCGTAAAACGCCGTAAATATATTTATTAGGTACAGTACGGCTTAGCTCATCAATGGTTACCAGTAATTTTCAATTATTTTGTTTCATGTTTATATTAAGCGGCGAGATCGGATGAACTCGTCAACAAACCGAGAGAGAAATAAAGAGAGACCGTGAGAGATGGTGTTAAGATCATATTTTTCTGATTTTTTGGAGAGCGCCTTGACGATGAGTAGCTCCGATAAGGGAAGAGATTCTGCCGCGGAAGGTCAGGAAGAAGATAAGATTCGGCTTGCAACATTCTTGGAAAAATAGTCTTAATTGTTAAAGCGGATTCGAAAATCATTCATTTTCAATGCGTATTTCTACGCCATCTTTTTTCATTATTTCCATGCAGTTCACAAATCAAGCTGTAGTACTGTTCCTAAAATGTCAAATCAGGGACTTCAAGGCTCCAAAGCACGAACTTATGATCGATCTCATTTATTGAACTCTTGGAACGATATTCTTCAGAAGAAACATCAGTGCCGTATCGGCTGAGCCGTACTACCACAATCATGAAAAATCAGTGAAAAGCCACTGTTGGCGTCAGTAACTTTATCTTTAAAATGAATTGAAAAAACAAAAACAAACAAAAAAACAAACATGGATTAGAATTCAGTATTACCTGTTCAAAGGAAGGAATCTCTACTCAAAGGAAGGAATTAGTGAGATCTTTTCCTCTTTTCTTCTCCTTTATTCACCTCTTCCTCTTGCCTTGACGAGCACCTTCAACCTTGTTGACACACGAGAAGTACTATCATAGACAAAAACGTCTTCCCTGCAACCACCTAGACATCGGTGAGGTGCGGTTGCCTACCCTAGCTCGGAATCAGGCAGGTGATTGGCTGATGCCCAGCTAAGGTAGGCATCCGCAACGCACCGATGTCTAGTGTTGGTAATTTTCCGGCTTTTTATAATCGGTGGAAAAAACCGGTTTTTTCCGTTTTTTCCGGAAAAAAAACGCAGCAAGGAAAATAACGATTTGGTCCCGCGAGGTCACTCGGGTATATGGGGTATGTCGTTTTAATGCGTATTCATGTAGATTCGCATGCT